>Ga0181521_10000238_pt1 | contig 65810 bp, 55 predicted proteins | sample PEATcosm2014_Bin_32_FD_119764 | JGI IMG/M metagenome (GOLD analysis project Ga0181521, IMG submission 119764) | Peatland microbial communities from MTU Mesocosm Facility, Houghton, MI, USA - PEATcosm2014_Bin02_60_metaG | ecosystem: Environmental > Terrestrial > Soil > Wetlands > Peat | place... | reverse complement strand
TTTAATCGTTTGTTCATTGAATTTGGCCATCAGCCAGAGCGACTCGTTGCTGTTTGAGCGCCTCGATTCGGGCGTTAATTTCCGCGAGCGTTGCCTGTGCGTTGTTTCCGTTTCCAGTTTTGGTCTTTGATTGAGTCTTCATACGTTGTTTTGTTTATTTTCACGCCGATTCATTCGGCATTCTGGACCTGACCACGGGAGCGCAAAATTGGCAACGAGGGGGCGCAAAAAGTTTTGGGTTTGCCAAACCAATGAAATCACCCGATAAAATCTCCGCCGACGGAATCGCCGCCTTATTTTAATTCGTTTTGAGAATATAATAAATTTATCCGTCCTGCGGCTTGGTGTATGATTGACACCGTAATAATAAAAGGACGGTGAGTCTTCGTTAAAAGGTCTTCAATTGGGTTGATGATTCTCGTTGCCGGGACTGACCCTGTTCGTATCCAGAAGGAAAATTTAAGAAAATGACCAACACGAAGACCAGAAAATATATCCCCATAAGAAAGGGATTTCCAAAAGTTTACCGATACCAAAAAGACGGTAACGATTACTATTTGGTGGATGGGCGTTCAAAAACATGGGGTCTGAAAATACGGAAAAACTTCAACAGGAAGGAAGATGCTTTGAATTACGCCCAAGAGATTGAAGGCCAAATCTTGGAAAATGGGAAAAATGTATCGAACAACCAGATTTACCAAGACAAGGAAATTGAGCGTTTGGTGGCTCAACTAAAACCCCACGGTAAAACGCTTGGGGATGCTGTTGGATTCTATATTCAGCACTTGGAGCAGGAAATTAAAAAATCCGTCATTCCGCCCATTAAAGATTTGTGCCAGAAATGGTATGAAGAGAAAACCGACAATAATTTGGAACCCCTCAGAAGCAGAACGAGAATCGAATATAAATCTTATCACAATTACATCACTCGAACCCTCGGTCCATTAAAACCCTGTGACGTAACGAAAAAACACATCCAAGACCTGCTCAAGGAAATCGCTGGCGAACAATTCACCAAAAAGAAATATCTTCAATACCTCAGAAACTTTTTCAATTGGTGCATCGAAAACGGTCACATCGCCGCGAATCCGACGAAGGGTGTGAAAATCAAAATCGAACGAATGGACATTTCCATTTTTTCTCCCGACGAGGTTGAAAAAGTTCTGAGATTATGTGAGGAAACATACCCGTCTCTCTTGGGATATTACTGCCTTTGTGTTTTTGGCGGATTAAGACCCTCCGAGGCTGAACGGGTCGAATGGAAAGACCTCAATTTTGACGGGAAGGAGGTTTTCGTCGCCCACAAATCCAAAACCGGATTCAGGCGATTTGTTTTGAAGGACACCGATACGCTTTGGGTTTGGCTGAATCACCTCAAAGCGATTCGGCCCGACGAGCCGCTGAACCCCACGATTAATCACAGTGGCTTACAGAAAAAATTCCGAAAAGATTTGGGTCTGGTGTGGTCACAGGACGTTTTGCGTCATTCGTTCGGAACGTATTATTACAATTTGACCCACGACCTGAACCAAGTTTCCCACGACATGGGGAACAGCACTGGGGTCTGTAAAAGCCACTACGTTCGCGAGGTGAAGAAGGACTGGACCGGCAAATTTTGGGGGTTGCGTCCCAAAACCTCATCCGAACAGACCCATGTTGAAAAACAGGACATCCGTGACGGAAATTTTGTTTCCTTGGGAAAATCTGCTTTTGTCAGAATTGTGTCAGAAGAAAAAGGATATAATAACATGGCCAACCCCGGAACCCATTGATTTTAAATGGAGCCAGCTGTCGGAATCGAACCGACGACCGACGGTTTACAAAACCGTTGCTCTACCGCTGAGCTAAGCTGGCTTTGAAGTTGAAAGCCGACAACTTTCTCCAAGGATTGGGAAACTTCCATTCAGGCCAAAACCTGTGCCTCAATTTCGGACATCACAAACCCAGTGGCAACTATTTTGAAATGGGCCGATTCTATGGCAAGTTAATTCGCTTGGTTGTCTTTGCCAGGGCCACAACGTCTTTAGTCGAGGGCAACGGATGGATCAGTGCAAGCGTGGCTCGCTTCAGCCATCGTCGAAATAGCATGGAATGGTTTTCGCTCTGTGGATTTCGAAAGCCGGACTATGAAAAAGCTGCTTCAAGAAGCCGCGTTCGAACGCCGCCTCGTCTGCGACGGCGCGATGGGCACCCAACTCGTGCTCGCCGGCCTTGAAAACGGCGCCTGCGGCGAACTCTGGAACCTGACAAACCCGGACCGCGTCCTCGCGATCCAGCGCCGTTACGTGGAAGCCGGCACCGATTGTCTCATCACCAATACGTTTGGCGCCAGCCGCACCGTCCTGAAACGGCATGGCGTCGCAGGCAAGGTGCGGGAAATCAACATGGCCGGCGTGCGCATCGCGCGCGAGGCGCTTGGCAATCGCCCGGGATATGTGCTCGGCGACATCGGCCCGCTCGGCGCGATTCTCGAACCCTACGGCGATCTTGCGCAGACCGCCGCGCGCGTCGCGCTCGAAGAACAGGCGCGCGCCCTCGTCGAAGCCGGCGTGGACGCCATCATCATCGAAACACAAACGTCGCTCGATGAACTCGGTCTGGCCATTGACGCCGCCAAAGCCGCCGGTGCACCATGCATCATCGGCTCGCTCGCTTATGATTTGTCGGCGGACAAGACGTTTTTTTTGACGACGATGGGTGCGTTGCCCGACAAGGCCGCCCAGCTGGTGGAAGAAAGAGGCGCGCACATTGTGGCGTTGAATTGCGGCGCCGGCATGGACATGACGGGCGCGGCTAAGGTTGTCCGGATATATCGCGAGAATTGCATGTTGCCGGCCATGGCGCAGCCCAATGCCGGCCTGCCTTTGCTGGAGGGCGGGAAGGCCGTTTATAAACAGACACCAGCTGAAATGGCGGCTGGCGTGCCCGAACTGCTGGCCGCCGGCGCCAACATCATCGGCTCTTGCTGCGGCAGCACACCCGAACACACCCACGCCATCCGCCTGGTCGTTGATGAATTTAACCGGGGTAAATAATAAACCGCCGTCCGGAGTTCCTGCTTCAGCGGGTCCAGCCACATCGGTTCGCGCCTGTGCATTTTAGCCCGCCTCGACGAGCTTATCCCTGGTTTCAACTTGAAACCGCGCACGGCGCCAGAACCGCGTCAGTCATGCCGTGGATGATTTTTTTGTCCGCGGGATTCACGGTTGCCAGCACTCCACCCAGTTGCGGACGCGCCGCGTCGCCTTCGCCGGAAACAAAATAATACGGACACAGCCGCACCCGGCCTTTCATCGGCACGACTTCGTTCATCCCAAAATCAAACCACTGCGCCTCAACGAGCGCCGGTTTGTGATAACGCTGGAGCACGCGCGGCGACTGGTCGAAATGTTGGATGGCATCGTCCACGGCCTTTGCCCAGTCCGCCTGTGGCAAATCGCTGCCGAGAAAGACCCCGCGCGCCCCCCACGCATGTTCGGAAAACCCGGATACCTTCAGGATTAACTCGCGCTCGCGCTGCGACAGCGTTTTGAGCTGTTGCCAGTCCGTCAGGTTTAATTCGGGAATCGCCGCCTGCGGCGGCAAGGCCGCCGGATCAATAACCCAAGTGTACGGAACCAGTTTTTTCAGCCGGGTAAAAAAACCTTCACCGAGTTCCTGCCGCCAGAAGCTTTGCAGGTTCCGGTTCCATAACAGGGCAAACAGCATTTTCTCCTCAAACACCGGCTTCGGCGGCGGCGTGAGGCGAATCCGTTTTTCAGCCGCCAGTTCAAAAATTTTTCTGGAGTTCGGCACGTTGGCCAGATCGAACAGCTCGAAGAAACGATAGACCGCGTCGCCTTCGGCAAAGTCCTCAAATTTTGAACTTCGAACCTTGAACCTTGAACCTTGAATTTGGCTTGCCAGCCATTCCATTTCGGGCCGGTAAGTTGCCGCTTCTTCAGAAACGACGATGTGAACCTGTTTCGCGTTGCCGAAGATGGATTCAAATCCGCGAACCATCCCGTCCTCGCCCCCGAGCAAACCGTTTTCTCGGAGGGGCGAGCTCCGCGAGTCCCTATTTTGGTTTGGGCGTCGTGGAACTCCGCCCTCCGAAATTTGTGAATACGTTTTCCCGAGCCAGCCGGTCAGTCCGATACCGCCGGGCACGGAATCAAGTTCGGTGATGCCGATGCCGGTTTCCGTCAGCAAAATGTCGGGCCGGATGACCCGCGGCACTTCGTTCTTGAACGCGGGCGAACGCTGAAGTGCGACAAGTTCCGCCGGTTTGCCGAGGTCGAGCCAGTGCGCGATCCATCCCGGTTGCTTGCCTTCGGCGCTTTTGCGGTAAAGCAAATTGACCGCGCGATAAAATTGCAGCAGCACCCGGCCCAGCGATTCGATTTCCTTCGCCAGATTTTCACCGAGCGAAAACGGCTCCGGCGAAATCCGCCACTCGAGTCCGGCAAAAAGCCCGTTCGCGGGAATTTGCCCGCGAATAAAATGCGCGGCGTCCGCCGCGGATTTTGGGTTGGCAGAAATGGCGTTCACGCTCAAGACAGTAAGCTTCCAAACGTTCAGCGTCAAAACGGAACGAATGAAGACCGTTGGCGCCATCTCGCAGAGAGGTTTGTATTCACGGACCGCCCAGCTCGCCGCGATAAAACATCTGTGTGGCGTTGGTCGTGGGCATGAAAAATTCGAACGAATTGCTCGCCAACCGGTTGGTGTTGACGGCCGACCAGTGAACCAAATCGGTGGACGATTGGAGTATGTAGGTTTGTCCGGCCTGGCCGTTGAGCCAGACGCCCAGTTGTCCGGGCGGGTTGTTGTTGCCGATTTGCAGGTTGAAGACATTCGTCGCGGGCAAAACAAAGAGCGTGATGCTCTGGGCCGGGAGCATCTCGCTGAGAACCCCGTTCGTGAGCGCGATGTTTGCGAGATGGTTGATAGTGTTGGCGGAAGTCAATTGCCAGCGTTGAACTGTCCCAATGGCATTGAAGTTGGTGATGTTCGCCGTTATGGGCGTTGCATTGTTGAGGTCCTTGTTGATGGCCATGAGCGTCATCGCCCCGTCGCTGGTTCGCACGGCGCCGAAGGCCGAGAGAACATCCGGGTTGGGCACGACCGTAAGAATGCTCATGTCACCAAAGGTTGATTTGTCGCCGTCATAATTGCGATATATCTTCATGGCCAGATAGGTGGGGGTGCCTGGGTCAGGCGTGGTCCAGCGCGTCGCCAGGTCAAGACCTTGACTTCCAAAGATACCAAGAATATCGGCTTGAGCGGTCGCGCCGTTGATGTTGGTTTCGGCTCCCCAGTTATATTCCGTGACGCCAATCTTCGTGCCGGGAAAATTGGTGGTAACCCAATTTCTCATCCGGGGAATGAGCGCGATGACGCTGTCGATCCAACTGGGATCCACGTAATTGGTGTCCCAGAACACGCGGGTTGATTGGTTCCGCAACAACTCTGTCGCTGTGTCCACCGCGTTTCCGCTGACGCCGCCTTCCTGCGGATAACAATGAAGGGTGAAATAGTCAAGAAGACGCTGATGGTTGGTGGTGTTGTACTGTTGAAACTGGCTCAGGAGCCACGGCATGTAATCCCAGCCGCCATTGGCGGTGCGGTCGGGATAAGTGTTCGGACTGGGATAATATCCAAGTTGAACGGCCTGTTGAGCGGCCCATTGCTGGTCGTAACCGCTGTAAAGGTAACCGTTCCAGCCCCATTCCTCCGGCCCGCAAACCAGCGCGTTGGGATCGTTGGATTTTACCATACTCGCGGTGGTAAGCATTTTGCCCCAGATTTCCTGCATCGTCGGCCCCACCGGATGGATATCCTGATGCGTCGAGAACCAGATGCTGTGCTCGTTATCCATGATATAATAACGCACGCCGCCATTGGTGGAGGATCCCCACTGATTGAGGAGGTGTTGCACGTAGCCTTGTTGAAAAACAACATTGGTTGGAAAATTGGCGTCATTGGGATTGTTCCAGGTAATAGGGGTATCGTTGGTGACACTGATACCGTTGCCAGCAGCGGACAAATAGGGGTCGGTCGAAGTCTGCGGGCCATATTTATTGGTCGCATAACTGTAGAGTATGCTGCGACCAGCACCCAGGTAGGGCGACCAGCCGATCATGGGAACGGTGATCATCGGCTGCGCCCCGCCGTTCTTGCTGTTGGCGACAAACGCATCCGCCGTGGCGCCGGGAGTGGCGCTGGAGTCCGGATAACTTTCAAAATACCAATCGGCGTCGAGGTTATGCGCGTTGAGTTGCCAGTTGTATCGCGTCTCGTTGTTTCCTCCCGAACGGTTCATCGTGAAATTCAAATCCGACAGTTGATTCGATGAGGCAAATGCCACGCCGTAAATCAAAGGGCTGATTAGGTTCCGGTTGGCCTGCGCATTAACCGTGATGGAAACCGGCGCGTTGGTGCCTGCCGAGATGGCATTGGTAACCAAACTGATGTCGTCCAGATAAAACGTCGGCTGCGCCGAACCAATCCGGTCCTGAATCCAGAAGCCATCCATGTTCGGCTGGTTGGCGACGCCAAGGGCATCCAGAGGAATCCTGAATTGCTGCCAGGTATTCGCGGCCAAAGCCGGCAGGTTCGTGGAAGCTTGTGGGTTTCCGTTGGCATGACCTTGTACCAATAATTGCTGCCCGCCCGTTGGCCCGCCGTTGATCCAAAATGTCAGGTTCGTATACAAACTGGAATCAAAAGCTGCGTGGGCAATGTAAATGGCCTGGTTGGCGTTGGTGATAGTGACACTAATGGAGTCGGAACCGGAACGAACAGGGGCGGTATTGCTGTAATTGATCAGCGTCCAACCCCAGTTTTGCCAGCCATTCTCAAGCGCGTCGTCGTAAATGATCTGGTCGGCGCGCCCCGCTAATTGAAACATGAATGCCAATGCCAGCATCCGGCACAGCTCCCGGCGACCAGTAAGGCGCCCCAAAAAAAGATTCCGCATAAACAAGCCTCAAAAAATACATCAGGAATCGTGCCAGCGCTTAGATTGGCGTGTAATCAATAAAGGGAACGCCCGCTCGCTCCTGCAACTGGAGCCAACCCGGCGTAAAATCATCAAGCCCGCCGAACAGCCCGTATTTGACAGGCGTGGAACCGGATTTTTGTTGAAAGCAAATTTCAGGTAATCAGACAATGGTGGCAAGGATTGCCCCGAAGCTGCCCGCAATAAATCAAGTTCTGACCTGCCCGTTGCCGATGCCAATCCATTTGTAGCTCGTCAGTTCCTCCAGTCCCATCGGGCCGCGCGCGCCGATTTTGTCGGTGCTGATGCCGATTTCCGCGCCCATGCCGAATTCGCCGCCGTCGGTGAACCGCGTTGAGGCATTCCAGTAAACCGCCGCCGAATCCACCTCGGCGAGGAATTGTTTTGCGTGTGCCTCGTTGCGCGTCACAATGCTGTCCGAATGCGCCGAGCCGTAATGATTGATGTGGTCAATCGCCGCCTGTACGCCGTCCACCACCCGGACGTTCAGGATGTAATCGTTGTACTCGGTGTAGAAATCCTGTTCGGCCGCGGGCCGCAGTTTTGCGTCCTGTTGCGCGCTGCGTGTTGCGTCAAGCAGCTTCAACGAATCCTCATCCCCCCGGAGTTCAACCTTCTTTTCCCAGAGGCGCGTGGCGATTATTGGTAGAAAACTTGCCGCGATCTTTTTATCCACGAGCAGCGTTTCCATCGCGTTGCAAACGGCGGGACGTTGCACTTTGGCGTTCATCGCGATGTCCTCGGCCATTTTCAAGTCGGCTTCGGCATCCACAAAAACATGGCAGACGCCCTTGAAATGTTTGATGACCGGCACCTTCGAGCACTCGGCCACGGCGCGAATCAATCCTTCGCCGCCGCGCGGCATGCAAAGATCAATGTATTGCGTGAGCGAAAGCAAAATCGGGATCGCCTCGCGGTCGGCCACGGGCACGACCTGAATCGCGTGTTCAGGAAATGTCGCCTGCGCCTGTTTTCCTGCTTCAATCATCGTCCGCGCAATGGTTAGATTTGAGTTCATCGCCTCCCTGCCGCCGCGCAGAATCGTCGCGTTGCCGGATTTGAAGCACAGGCTTGCCGCGTCCGCCGTCACGTTCGGACGTGACTCGTAAATGATGACCACCACGCCGATGGGCGTGGAAATTTTCTGGAGTTTCAAGCCGTTGGGCCGGACGCGTTCGTCCAGAATTCTTCCGACTGGATCGGGCAGCGCGGCGACTTCGCGCAGTCCTTTCGCCATCGCGGCAATGCGTTTGTCGTCGAGCTTGAGCCGGTCGAGCATCGCGGACGAAAGCCCGCCTTTCGCGGCGGTGTCCATGTCCAGCGCGTTCGCCCTTTTGAGCGCGTCGGAATTTTTTTCGAGCGCACCGGCTATGGCGAGCAGACAGGCGTTCTTCTCCGCCGTCGTCAGTTTCGCGAGTTCATGCGACGCGGCCTTGGCCTGTTTGGCCAATCGCGTCAGCTGCTCGTTCAAAGTCATGTGGAGAGAAGGTAAGCCAAAAAGGCAAAGTGAAAAGTGCGAAGTTTCCGGCATTTTTCAACGCCCGCGGCGATTTCATCTCACAAACAGTCCGACCCACGGAAGAAATCGCAATTTTTGCTTATTTGTTGCCAAAAAAGGGAAAGTCCATTTCCACCGGATCACCGATCCTCACAACATGGTTACTGGCAATGGATTAACGACCGGACACGTTGACCGGACAATGCCTCTGGCGGTTGATAGTAACACCATGCGGAATGCAGGGCATAAGGTCGGGTTGTCGGTGCGCATTGTCGCGAAGTTGTGTGGGGTTATGGAATCCCAAGTGCCGGTCGGTTACGAAGATAAAGGTGGATTCCATTACGGCGCGAATTTCGCCGATTCGTTCTTTTCATTTTAAGGCCCGTTGCCGCGCATCACTTCGGGATGCACGGACCAGGGCAGGCAAATTTTGATTCGGGCGGACAGCCGTTTTTTCAGCGGGATTCTTCATCCCCACCTCCTTGGCGACTGTCGCCCGAATCGCTTTTTAGGGAAATGGGCAAACCCCACATGCCCGCGCCACCAGTGCAATTTTGGTGTTATCCCTGTGGTCGGCTTGTCTAAAACATGTAGTTCACGCTTACCTTGAACAGCACTGGCGCGGCCAATTGATTGCCGGTAAAGTTTTGATAAACTGGAAATTCCGCGTCCGCGTAAATCATCACCGGATGAATGTGAATTTCGATTCCCGGTGAAAGCAGGATGCGCTGGTAGCCGGAGTTGTCGGAATTGGCGGCCTCACCGCTGTCACCGGTCCGCTCAGAAAAGATTACCTGCGCCAGTGGTGAAATCCTCGCGCGACCGAGCGATAATCCTTTGTAATCAATTCCCGCCGCCGTATCGAGTTCGACGCCCGGACGATATTCAGCTTGAATCAGCGCCGGAACATCCAGTTGCAACTGCGTGAACCAGTCCCATTTTTGATCGCGGTCCAGATTGCCGCGATAAAAGCCTCCCAGCAAAATGTCTGTGCTGCCGCTGCCAATTTCGCTGTCGCGGTCAACGTCGCCATAGGCATTGTTGTAAGTCCAATTACCGGTCGGCAGCTTGACGCCGAACGTCACGCCGGCGGACAGATCCGCAAAAAATCCCGTGTAAATGCCTTCCAGCCGGATGTCACCCAGCGCGCCCCAGTTGAGGGTCGTAACGGTACCAGGTGGAACGCTTGGATTGGCGGTGACGGTTTTAAATGTGCGATAGTCATAAGGCACTTCAACCTGAAGACCCCAACTGGTGTTGAACATATACTGGAAGCCGGCGGTGACGAAGTGTGTCTCAATTTCCTTGTCGCCATTGTTCGCCCCCGGCGCCTGCGATGTGCCGTTCCAGTTGTGGTTTTGGTCCTGATAATCGTATTGCACAAAAGCCATTCCGCCGGGGCCATTAGGAAGCATCGAACTCGTCGCCACGTCAAAAACACCGCACCCGCACGCACAAGCGTGAACCACACCTGGCGCGAGCACTCCGGCCAACAAACCACAACTCATTTTTGCTGCCGCTGAATTAATTTCTTTATTTTTCATTTTCAAAATTCAAAAGTCGCGAGAACGCACAATGGCGCTCTCAAAGTTAAAAATTATTCTCGGAAATTTCGGCAGGGACGACCTGCCGGTGGTCCAGGCCGCGCAGCAGCGCGGCCCTACCCCACAAAAAATCAGGCGTAAAGATTTCGCGGCGGCGGTGTCAGCGGCTTTTGAGTGAGAGAATCGGCGAAGAAATTCATCTGCGCCAAAAGTTGGAAATTTGAAGGCGCAATCAGAACCGGATTTTCCTTTGCGGGAGGAAATTCCAGCTTCTGCGTTTGCAGTGTGAACTCGTTTTTCTTTTCGGATTTCTTGGCGGCGGCGATGGCCTTGCAGATCGGACAGGGATATTTGCCGTCAAACGTGCGGGCCACGGATTCGGAAAGCGAGTGTGTGCACAGATTGTTCGCCAGCATCGTCGTCCACGCGACCGATTGCAGCACGGCCCAATGCGCGCCGGTGGCCGCGATGAGCGCAACCACCACAAAAATTTTGCCGAACCGGACGAACACAGGGAGCAACCTAAGCCGTTCTTGCAGAATCGCAAGTGCCGAATAAACTTGGTGGGGCGAGCGTCCTCGCGAGCCGGCTGTGGAGTGCGGTGACACGTCACCGCTTTCCAAAGCGCCGACATGTCGGCGCACTCCAAAACCTTTCAGCTCGCCGGTAGCCTCGCCCCACCGAACTACGATTCAGAAATCCAAACCAGCGTGCCAATAGGCAGTTTGTCGAAGAGCGGAACCAAGTCATTGGCGGCAAGATGAATGCAACCGCCCGACGCCGGACGGCCAAGCGTCGTCTCATCGCCCGTGCCGTGGATGTAGATGTAGCGCGCGTGCGAATCCACATTGCCGCCGCGATTGAAGCCGGGTTCAAGGCCTTCCAGCCACAGGATTCGCGTGGTGATTTTTGCATCCGGCATCCCCCGCCAGGTGTAGCCGATGGGTTCGCGGCTCTCAAAAACGGTCCCCACCGGCCAGCCGCCGCCGATTTTTTCCGCAATGCGATGCAGTCCGAGCGGTGTGCAATGCGAGCCTTCCGCCTGCCCGATGCCGAAACGCGAGGTTGAGCAGCGCATAATTTTAACGGGGGCATACGTCCGGTTTGTGCAAATGGGACATACAAACGCAGAGAGCTTTTCAAAAACCAAGACAGTTTGGTTGGCAACGCTGACGACGAGCGCGAAACGCGTTGGAACAATGCCATGCTGCTTGCGGGCTGAAGTGAAAGTGGAAAATTCAAATGGGAAGATCACTGTAAATCAGGCAATTATTTTCGCCGCTCTTAACTCATTCTGAATATCAATAAACTTCTCCTCAACTTTGTTCGCGAATTCAATGCGAGAAACTCCCTCCAAATCAGAATGAATTTTTGCGCCAGATTTCAGCAATAAAATCACTCGCGACCGGCCAAGTCTTCCAATAAACCAACCGGTTTCATAAAAAACGTTTGGCCTCGCTTGGCTATAAGCTTGCCCTGAATTGGCGATTTCATCATCCGGCGTGAATAAAGCGAAAGCAAACGAGCACGTTTGAGCGTCCTGTTCAAACTTATCAGATAAATAACGACTCATTCCAGCGCTGGCGAGAATGATGACGGGTTTCAAATTAAATAGATCGCGCAACAACTGTGATAGGCTCAAAGCGTTTCGTTCATCATGCCCATGAATAATAAAAATGTTTCTTGTCGATGGAACGCGCGACGTTATGGAAAGCTGACAAGACAATGAAGAATCAGCCAGTTTGTTTAGATAATCGAAAAGAGCTTCAGCTTCCGTTAGTCGTTGTGTGAATTGATCCAGTGACAAACCCGGCTGATTGGCTTCTTTCACAAGCAAATCAAGATTTTTTACGATGGCTGCATCTTTTCCAAAAAATGAAAAGACTGCAAATCTTGTTTGCCTCGCCCATTGAAGCGCGGTCGCTTTATTCACCTTTTTGTTTTCAAGAAGTTTTTTCCCGAACGAAACAGATTCTCGAAGTTTAAGGATTGGACTCTTTTCAGGTAATGAAGTTGTCGGGACAGACGAACTTCCCGCTAAAGCTTGACGTAAGGCATCACCTGCTCCCGGTGTTGGTTGAGGAGAATTTAGTGGCTTAAGCCAATCGGGAAGTTCTGGATTCATTTCAATTTCTTCACCAGCACCTTCGAGTTCCGCCCGCTTTGCTCGTATTTTTCGCGGCGCGCGGGCGGCAAATCGTCGGGCGTGCCCTCGGCAAAGCCGGCTTTGGATTGAAAATAGGTGAACGCCTGCGTCGAGAGCGTGAGGAGTTCGGTCAGGTTCATTTCCCGCGCCTTGTTTTCGACGTATTGAATCAGCTTGCGCCCGATGCCCCGATTTTCGTGCAGCGGATTGACGTAAAGGCACGCCAGCTCGCCCTTTTTCTGTTCGGGATAAACGTGCAACGCGACGCAAGCGACCGGGTTTTTATCAATTTCAAAAATGAAAAAGTCGCCAAGATTTTTTTCAATGGCCGCCCGGCTGCGCTTGACCAGTTCTTCCGCTTCAACCGCGGCTTTGGTCAGCAATTGAATCGCCCGCACGTCCTTCTTCATCGCGCGGCGGATTTGCTGGTATTCGTTCGCGTAAATCAGCGTGCCGATGCCGTCGTTGGAAAACACCTCGGCCAGCAACCCTTCGTCCACGCGGCCGTTGATGATGTGCACGCGCGGAATTCCGGCCTTGCAGGCCAGAACGGCGTGCAGCGCCTTGGATAGATGTTCCGGTACGATGTCGTCTTTTTGCAGCGCGAGGACGGATTCAAGGTCGGCGACCAGCATCTGGCGGATGAGCCGGCCCTGGACGAGAATGCCATCCTGCGAGGTGATGAAAATCAATTTGATGGCCTTCAGCGCCTCGGCCACCGCGACCGCCACGCCGTCGGAATTCACGCGATACGTCCGGCCGTCGCCGTCGAAACCGAGCGGCGGGATGACCGGCACGACACCTTGCGCGAGCAGCGTCTGGAGCAGTTCCACGTCCACGCGCTCGACCTTGCCAGTGAACAGGTGGTCCACGCCCTGAATGATGCCCATGGGATGGGCGATGATGACGTTCGTGCTGGCGGCGCGGAGGTCGTTGGCCGAAAGACCTTCGAGAATCTCGTGCGTGAGCCGGTTCGCCGCCGTCAGCGCGAGCTGGAGCGTGGCCGCGTCCGTGACACCGACGCCGTCGAGATTGGAGGGGTGGATTTTTTGCTCCTCGGCGAGCGCCTTGATTTGCGCCGACGCGCCGTGGACGAGCACGACGCGGATGTTCAGCGAGCGCAACACCGCCACATCCAGCAGCAGCGTGGCGAAGTTCTCGTCGGTGACAATCGCGCCGTCAATCGCGAGGATGAACGTCTTCTCGCGAAATTGCGGAATGTATTGCAGGATGCCCCGCAGATCGGTCGGTTTCACTTTTGGCTCGTCGTTTAACTTGCTACGCAAAACAAGTATTCGGTTTTCGTCGCGATTCAAACAATAATTTTCATCCGCAATCCTCCGTTCAAATGAATTGCGATCGAACGCAGGCCGGGGCATTGTTGTCACTCTTAAAAATCAAACGAACATGAATGCTGCCATCGCAACCGAAAAAGCGCCGGCGTCAACCGCGTTGAGCCAGCTCGACCAGCTCAAAAAATTCACGACGGTCGTTGCTGACACCGGCGACTTCACCGCGCTCAAACAATACGCGCCGCAGGACGCCACCACCAATCCCTCGCTCATCTTCAAGGCCGCGCAGATGCCGGAATACCGGTACCTCGTGGACAAGGCCGTCGCCGAAAACAAAAAATCCGGCGCCGGCGGCGAAAAATTATTGCGGAGCGTGATGGACGACTTGCTGGTGCTGTTCGGCGTCGAGATTCTGAAAATCGTGCCCGGCCGCGTTTCGACCGAGACGGACGCGAATCTTGCGTTCGACACCGAAGGCCTGATCAACAAGGCGCACCGGTTCATCGAACTTTACCAGGCTAATGGCATCGGGCGCGAGCGCATCCTCATCAAAATCGCGACGACATGGGAAGGCGTGCGCGCGGCGGAAATCCTCCAGCGCGAGGGCATCAACTGTAACATGACGCTGCTGTTCTCGCTGGCGCAGGCCGTCGCGTGCGCCGAGGCAAAGGCCCGATTGATTTCACCGTTCGTGGGACGGATTTTGGACTGGCATAAAAAGAACGCGGGCAGGGATTTTGCACCCGCCGAAGACCCCGGCGTGCTGTCGGTTAAGGAAATTTACGGTTACTACAAAAAGTTTGGGCACGCGACGGAAGTCATGGGCGCGAGTTTCCGCAACGCGGGCGAAATTCTCGAACTGGCCGGTTGCGATTTGCTGACCATCAGCCCGCCGTTGATGGGGGAACTGCGAAAAAGCACCGCGCCCGTCGTGCGCAAACTCAGTCCTGAACTCGCGCGCGACGGCAAAATCGAGCGGCTGCAATTGGATGAAAAGAAATTCCGCTGGCTGTTCAACGCAAACGCAATGGCCACGGAGAAAACCGCCGAAGGCATCCGGCTGTTCAACGCCGACGCGCTGAAGCTGGAGCAGTTCATCGCGGCGAAACTTTAATTTCTCGACTCGCAAGCCGACTTTTGCGAACTTCAGTCCATGGACGGAGACGAGCGCGAAATTTTTTATTTTCTGAAGAGCCGGGGCGAAGAGTATGTCAACGCCGTGGAAGTTGCCCGGCGCGCGGGCGGCAAACAGAGGTTTCACGATGACCCCGATTGGGCCAAGCCGCTTCTGGTGCGCATGACCGAACGCGGCATCCTCCAATGCGACTCCCTGGGCCGTTACCGTGTCAAGCCGGTTGCCAGAAAGGGAAGGGAAAAACGCTGGGTCTCGCCCGACATCGCCAAAATCCTTCAGGAAAGCGGTGTCGAAGTCGAAAGCGAGAACGAACTCGGCTCCGACGATTATTACGAGCAATTGTAAACACTCATCCCGGTTTCGCCGCGGCTGCATGAAAACCGCCGCGTCAAATTTTTTCCGTCCGTATCCGTCATGTTTGCCGCGCTCCTGACCACGCTGTTGTTTGCCATGTCCGCCATTTGCGGGCATCGCACCGCCACGCGGCTGGGCGGTGTCGAGGCCAATTTCTGGCGCATTTGCGGCGCGTTCCTTTTCCTGGCGGTCTGGGCGAACGTTTTCGGCGCGGGCACGACCGGCGCCGCGTTTTCCATCTTCGTTTTGAGCGGGCTTGCGGGCATCGGCCTCGGCGACACGGCGTATTTTCAAGCCTTGCCGCGGCTGGGCAGCCGCCGGACAGTTCTCCTCACGCAATGCCTCACCGCGCCGTTTGCCGCGATGATCGAGTGGCTCTGGCTCGGCACAAAATTGAATCTCGCGGAAATTTTTTGCGTCGCTGTCATTCTCGCCGGTGTGGCCATTGCAATGGCGCCGGGCGACCATTTGAAAATCGCGCCCGGCCGCCGGTGGCCCGGGATTCTAGCCAGCGCCATCGCCGCGATTGGCGGCGCGCTCGGCGCGGTCTTGAGCCGCAAAGCCTACGCCGTCGCGCACGCGGCCGGCGAGCATCCCGATCCCGGCACGACCGGCTACCAGCGCGTCATCGGCGGCGCGGTCGCGCTTGGCCTCGTTTTTTTGATTGTCAAGTGGCGGCACGCCCGCAAACGCGGCGACGATGCGCAGATGAAGGATTCATTTTCTCCACGCGAAAAATTGAAGCTCTGGCCGTGGGTGCTGGCCAACAGCCTGGCCGGCCAGACGGTCGGCGTAAGTTGCATGCAGTGGGCGCTCGAATACACGCCCACGGGCATCGTCACCGCCATCATCGCCATGACTCCCATCGTCATGTTGCCGCTGGCGCGCGTGTTCGAAGGTGAAAAAATCACGGCACGCGAGCTTGGCGGCGGTTTCGTTGCCGTCGCAGGCGCAATCGGCCTTGCGTTTTGGCATTGAATTGTTCTGGAAAACAATTTTCCATCCGTCCTCGTTCGGCTGCTCGTTCTCGCAACCGAACGATCGAGGACGAGGACGAAGAGCGAGGACGAGGACGAATTTTATGAAAAACGAACTGCAAACCGCCGTTGAATCACTCGGCCTCGAAAAATTCCGGCGTCACATTTTCCTGTGCGCCGACCAGACCGAGCCAAAATGCTGCGCGAAGGAACAAGGACTGGCCGCCTGGGAATTTTTGAAGCGGCGGTTGAAAGAATTGGATCTGGCCGGCCCGGAGCCACTGGTTTATCGCACCAAGGCCAATTGCCTGCGCGTCTGCGCGTGCGGCCCGATTGCGGTCATTTACCCCGAAGGCGTCTGGTATCACTCCTGCGCGCCGGAAACGCTGGAGCGCATCATTCAGCAACATCTCATTGGTGGAAAGATCGTCGAGGAATTTGCGTTTGCAAAAAACCCGCTCGGGCGATAGGGACGGCGTCCGGACGGTGCGGCAGGGCGTTTCAACCATGATATTTTCTTCTCGACTTTTGTTTTCCGAGCATGCAAGCTGTTATTGGATCGAATAGTTAGGAGGCCGCATGGCCAGACTGCTCATCAAAACGGACGGTTTGGAAAATCAGACGCTGGAACTTCGTTTCGGCGTCAATCACGTTGGGCGCGATCCCGCTTGTGATTTCATCATCGCCCACCCCAGCGTGTCGGCGCTGCACTGCGAACTGGTGCTGTCCAACGACGGAGTGCTGATTCACGATTGCGACTCGACCAACGGCACGTTCGTCAACGGCGAGGGAATCAAGGACGCCTGGTTGCGCGCAGGTCAGACGGTGCAACTGGGCGAAGTAAAATTGTTCGTCGAAAACACCGAGATCGCCATCACAATCCCCCAATATGGGCACGAGCGCCCGGAACCACCGGTGGTGCTCCCCGGCGGCGTGATGTTGTGTGCGCGTCACCCGCAGATGCAGGTCACGTATAAATGCACGCATTGCGGCGAAGTCATGTGCGCGAGTTGTGTCCACACCCTGCGTCTCAAAGGTGGCCGGCCGCTGTTCCTTTGCCCGCTCTGCAGCCACTCCTGTGAATACATCAGCGTCGGCGAGCCGCCGAAGAAGAAGCCCGTTCTGCAAGCGCTGCACCGCACAGTGAAATTGCGATTGGCTCATTTTTTCGGCCTTTCCGAGCCGAAAAAGTAAGCCGCCCATTCAGGACAAAAATCGCCGGACCATATTTTCCAGCGCCGCGAGCCAGAGCGGATGTTCGTTCAAACACGGAACCAGCTCGAACTCCTTCCCGCCTGCCGATAAAAACGTCGCGCGCCCGCGAATCCCGATTTCCTCCAGTGTCTCCAGACAATCGGAAACAAACGCCGGACAGATGACGAGGAGCTTTTTAATTCCACGCTTGGGTAATTCGGCCAGCACCACATCCGTGTACGGCATCAGCCACAGATCGCGGCCCAGCCGGGATTGAAACGACACAGAATATTTTCCAGCGGGCACGCCGGCTTGCTTCACGAAGGCGGCAACGGTTTTGAAACACTGGGCGCGGTAACACGTCGCATGCGCCGGGCCGGCAACGTTGCAGCAGTTCGGCGCAATCAAACAATGGTCGCCGGTCGGGTCTGATTTCCTGAGATGCCGCACCGGCACACCGTGAAAACTGAACAGCAAATGGTCGTAACCCGCCTCCAGATGATTCTTGGCGCTGGCCGCGAGCGCCGTAATGTAATCCGGCGCGTCACCGTAAGGCGGCTGAGCCTCAATCCGCATTTTGGGCGCGATCCAAGCCGCGACTTTTTTCACCCGTTCGACGGCCGTTTCGTAGCTCGACATGGCATAATGCGGGAACAAGGGAATCAGCAAAACCTCGTCAACCTTTTCCTCTGCCAGCTTGCGCACCGCTTCCCGAATCGACGGATTCCGGTATCGCATCGCCAGTCCCACCGGCACGGTGACACGCTCCTGCAATTTCGCCTGGACCCTGCGGCTCGTCACAATGAGCGGCGAACCTTGGGGCGTCCAAATTTTGTGATAGGCCTCGGCGGCTGGTTTCGACCGCTTGATGAGAATCGTGCCCACGATGCACGCCCGCAGCGGCCACGGAACGTCAATCACGCGCCCGTCCATCAAAAATTCCCGGAGATAACGCCGCACGTCGCCGACGGCAGTCGAGTCCGGCGAGCCCAGATTAACCAGTAAAACGCCCTTGTTCATTTGGCGGTCAGGAACTTTTCCACGCGCTCGACAATGTTGCAACCCGACAAAATTGAATCACCCAGCGAAACGCCGTCACGATAGTGGCCGGCAAAATACAGACCGGGCGCCTGGCTTTCAATTTCTATCAGCAGTCCGCGGTAACGGCCGTAACCGAGATTGTACTGCGGAATCGCCTTGGGATACACAACGCAATGTGTGAACGTTGGCTGCCCGCACACCCCAAGCAACACACGCAAATCTTCGCGCGTCAGTTCAACCAATCTCTCCGTTGGCAGCGATGCGAGTTCAGGCTGCCGCTCGCCGCCGAGGTAGCTCGTCAGTGTGAGATGTCCGGCAGGCGCGCGGTTCGGGAACAGCGACGACGAAAAAATCGTGCCCAGAATTTTGAAGCCCTCGACTTTCGGAATCAGCATCCCGAAACCCTGACAAGGATGCGCCACGTCTTCGCGCCGAAAGCCCAAAACGACGCTCGCCACCGGCGGATAACGGATTTCAGAGAATGCGGCAAGATTTACATGGTTTCCCCTCACCCCATCCCGCGCTGCGTGGACCACCCTCTCCCCGCCCGGCGGGGAGAGGGACGGGGCGAGGGGCGCGTTCACTTCAATTTTTAACAACGCCAGTTTATACGCCGTGCCGCAATAAATCACCGCGCTGTGCTCCGCGCTCGTCGCGCCATTTTTTGTCAGGAGATTGAGCCACCAGCCGTCGGCCGTTTGCGTGAGCTTGGCCACGATCGTTTCCAATTTAACACCATCGCCCAGTTGTGCCGCCAGTGTGTCCGGCAAAACCTGCAAGCCTTCGTCGAACGAAAATTTCGGCGCGCGGTCCCTGGCAATTTCACCACGCCGCTTGCGTTCGCCCGCGCCGAAAATCTGGCCTTTGATGAGCGAACCGTAACGCGCTTCGAGTTCGGCCAGCCGCGGGAATGCCTGTTGAACAGATAATCCGTAAGGATCGCCCGCATAAACGCCGGCCACCAGCGCGTCAATCGCGTGATCGAGAAATTCCTGGTTCAGCCGGCGCTTCACGAATTCGGCAACGCTTTCTTCCCTGCCATCACAGCGACGCGGAACAAATGGCTCGCGCAACACCGCGAGCTTGGCTTTGGAGGTGAAAAGTTCCGTCGTGAAAAATCCCAGCGGCGAACCCGGCATCGCGATGGGCCGTCGGTAACGGACGACGTATCGCGCCCCGGCTCCTGGATGGGAGTAAAGCCGGCGCGATTCCAGGTCGGCGTCCCGAATGAGTCGGGCGATTTTCGGCGACGTTTCGAGAATCGTATTGGGTCCAAACTCGGCCAGATAGCCGTCCTTCCAGATGGATTGAATCACGCCGCCCACGCGCCCACTGGCTTCATAAACCGTGACCGGAATGCCCTTGCGCTTCAGGTAAAACGCCGCCGTCAGTCCCGTGATGCCGGCCCCGATGATGGCGACGGGTTTCATGCCACATTGTCAGTGACCGCGTGATTTTTTTGCGGCAATGTCACCTGCTGAACGCGGCGGCGGCGCATGGCGCTTCTCGTATTCAAAGCGGAAGCTTTCGAGTAATGGCAGTTCAATCTCGTCTTTTTTCCGTCCACTGGCACGTTTGCTGGCGATGATGTCGCGCAGGTTGGCGACGCGAAAAATGCCTTCGCGCAAACCCCGGGATTTGGCCTCCGCAAAACTTTTGATGCCGTCCGGCGCGAAGATCAAGTCCACATCAAACGGTCCGGTCTTGATCTGGATAAAATCTTTTCCCGCGACGATCTCGCGTTCCAGCTCCCTGCCGATGTCGAAACCCAGTTTCCGCAGTGCGGCGACGATGCGGCGTCCGTTCTCCGGCGAGCGCGCGGGAAAAACATCCACGTCCTGCGTTGTGCCCGGATATCCCAGCAGGATGGCACCGCTCTTGCCGATGAAAAGATAATCCACGCCTTCGTCCTTGAACGCGCGGGCGATTTCCTCGGCCTGAAGCGGACGGAATTCCTTGGTCATGCGGCGCGGTTGAAGCCCAGATATTCCGGAAGATTCTTTTCACACCAGGCGCGATATTCAGCCGTCGAATTGAAGGAGCGCCACGGCGCATCGTCCAGCACCGGCTTTTTCACGCGGTTGAAACCATACTTGATGCGCAACGCCAGCGGACGGTCCATCTGGCGGCGGCATTGCTCACGAAAGGCTTCGTCGGCCTGCTGGTCGGTTTGTTTCACGGCAACCCAAGTTTATCCAATCCCGGCGCAACGTCAAACGTAGCGGTCAATCCCGTGATGCCGGCCCCGATGATGGCGACGCGTTTTATTCAATTTTGAAAAGCTTAAACCACATGTCCGCATTGTCGAGAACACTCGCGTTTCCGCGCCCTTGGGACGACACGAAATTGGCAATTGAACCACCGCATACTTTGAGGCAGGTTGGGCGCGTGAAAGCGACAGTAAAGCGACAGACGAACACCGAGGCCGAATTATTGGATCACGCCACCAACAACCTGTTGCGGGGGCTTAAGCGCGATATGCAAAAGAAAGACGGTCGCGTGGACTACAACAAGCTCCGCAGAGACGGCTGCAGTGATCGCTTGCTGACCCGGCTGGAACAGGCTTGAACCCCTTCGCACCTTTGGCATGTGGGGGGGGCGTATTTTATGCTTGCTTTATGTTTTTAATGCGATTATTTTAATCGCATGAATACAGAAATAGAAAGACAGACGGCAGGCCAAAATTCTGAAAAGAAGGTGGCCAAGAAAGCTTCAACGAATGAAATCCCAATGGTTGATTTGGGGGTTGTTGTGGAGTTCGTGGAAAAAATCGAAACCGACGGCTTGCAAACCTTGACAGCGCAAGAAGTGGCCAAGAGAACCGGTTATACAGCAGCGACATCCACTCCATTTTACAGGCGCATGGTTAGTGCGAAGTTGTTCGGACTGCTTGATACAACCCAAGGCGTCAATCTTACAAAATTGGCATTGGACTATTTTAAGCCAACGGATGACGAATCAAAGGCATTGGCATTACTGACCGCCATCAAAAATGTTGTCGGTTACCAAAAGATCCTCGACCGCTATTCAGGGAAACGCCTGCCTCCACAAATTGAGATTGTTGCGAACCTTATTGAAAGAGAATTTAACCTAACGGCGGAAGCTGCGAAAATTTGTGCCGGTGCTTTTATGTCAAGCGTCCAACGAGCTGGACTCGTGCAAGCCGACAATACGCTCATCACGACTCTTCCTCAACAGGCTCGTCCGGCCCAAGTATCTGAAGCTGCCGGCGCTAAAGTCGCATCTCAACAGATGTCGCCATCGCTTTCGATTGTCCCTTCGAATGATTCGGAATCCCATTACCTGACATTGGATACAAAGCAAGGCCGACGCGTGGTTCTTCAAGCTCCGCCAGTAATTACGACTTCCGAACTGAAACGCATTCAGAACTGGCTGGCTGTTCAATTTCATGTTGTGGATTCCATCGAAGAAGGTGGTCCAACAGCACAGCCTTTGCCCGAGAGTGGTTCAACCACACCTTGATTTATGCGATTGACGCCGATTTCTCAAAAGGAACTCATCAAACGATTTCGATGCTTGGGTTGGGAAGGGCCGGAATATCGAAGCGATCATCCGTTCATGTTGAAAGAAGGCCATCCTCCACAAAAAATTCCCAACCCACACGGCGAAGATATATCTGTTGATCTCTTGGCAAAAATCCTACGACAAGCTGGCATAGCCCGCGACGAATGGCTTAACGCGCGTTAGGCCACGCTCAATTCCGGGGGCCTGATCCCTTTGACGGCTGGCAGCATGTGCCCTCGCTCAAGCTGTAGGTCAATCCATCCTTTCAAAACATCGCGCAATTCGGCCATGGCTTGTCTTTGCGTGCTGCCATCAGCCCAAGCCCCACGAAACGCAGGAATCTCCGCGTAAACCTTTTTCCCGCCCTCGATTTTTTCAAATCGGGCGGTAGCCAACGCAGCCTCAATGTATTCCTCAAGATTTCTGAAGCTCTTCACGCTTGAACAATACCGCAATATGCCTGCATTTTGCAAAGTTTTACTTAAAAACATAAACCATGCGTGCTAGGCGCGAATAAAAACGAATGTCGGGTACTGGCGTATTGCTTTTCAGGTCTTCAAATCGTCCTCGAATGCTTCCGCTCACCCACCGGCGCGAGTGTGTTGTCAAAGCACATCGCAATGTTGCGGATGAACAAGCGACCGGTCTCGGTCACATCCAAGCCAACCGGCGTGCGCTTTACAAGCCCGTCGGCCTCGAACGGCGCGAGCGCGGCGAGTTCGCTGGCAAAGTGTTCCGCGAAGTTGATGCCGAACTTTTGCGACATCGCGGCGTAGTCGAGTGAGAGGTCGCACATGACGCGCATGATGGTTTCGCGGCGGATCTTGTCCTCGTCGGTCACGAAATACGCGCGTTGCAGCGGCACCCGGCCCACCTCCACGGCTTCCTGCCATTTCGGCAGTTCCTTTTCGTTCTGCCAGTACGCGTTGGGTATCTGCGAGATGCTCGACATTCCGAACGCGTAGATGTCCGCCCCGGCGCGCGTGCTGTAACCCTGAAAATTCCGCTGAAGCTGCTTCTTTTTCTGCGCCACGGCCAGTTCATCGTCCGGCTTCGCAAAATGGTCCATGCCGATATAGACGTACTGACCGTTCGCCGTGAGTTTTTCGATGACGAGCTTGAGCACCCGCAACTTGGTTTCGGGCGCAGGCAGGATTTTCTGCTCCAGAATCTTCTGGGACGGCTTGATCCACGGCACGTGCGCGTAACTGAAAACCGCCAACCGGTCCGGCTTCATCTCCAGCACGGTGTCGAGCGTCTCATTGAACGATTCCGGCGTCTGGTGCGGCAGGCCGTAGATGAGGTCAAGGTTGATGGAGCCAAAGCCGAGTTCGCGCATCCAATCCATCGCCTGTTGCGTCATCTCGCGGGGCTGGATGCGATGAATCGCCTCTTGTACTTTCGGGTTAAAATCCTGCACGCCCATCGAGGCGCGGTTGAAGCCGATTTCGCGCAACGCCACCATGTGGTCGCGCGTGAGCCGGCGCGGGTCCACCTCCACGCCCGCCTCGATGTCCGGCGCGAACGTGAAGTGTTGGTGAATAATTTCACCGAGCCGGCGAATTTCGTCTGGGCGGAGAAACGTCGGCGAACCGCCGCCAAAATGAAGTTGAACCACGTTGCGCGCCGGGTTCAGCCGCGGCGCCATTTTGGCCACTTCATGGCCCAGCGCCTTGACGTAGGCCATGCCCCTGTCGTGATTGAGCGTGATGACGGTCGTGCAGCCGCAGAACCAGCAGAGCGTTTCGCAAAACGGGATGTGAAAATAAATCGAGAGGTCGCGCGCGGTGCGGTTGTTCTCGTCAATCTTCGCGGCGAGGTCGTTCCACGAAATCGCACCGGTGAATTTCGTCGCAGGCGGATAGCTGGTATAACGCGGCCCGGCCACGTTGTATTTCTGCACCAAATCCAGATTGACGCTCAATTGGCTCATGTGCGGCAGGAGGTGCAGTTGGAGTCAATGCTTGCCCTCACCCCGGCCTTCTCCCATCCGATGGGAGAAGGAGAATAATCGCCAGTCGGTCGGCAAATCGAGCATTGCAGAAAATCTCGGGTTACAAACATAGCTTTTCCCTCTCCCCGGGGGAGAGGGCCAGGGTGAGGGCGGAAGTTTATCTGGCCTCTGTTCATCATTTGAAGTTTCTCACCGTTTCGGCCAGCGCGGCGATGTTTTCCAGTCTGGCTTCCGGCGGCACGCCGTGGCCGAGATTGAAAATATAACCGTTGCGTCCGCGCATGACCTCAAGCAGACGCGATGTTTCGGTACCGACCGTCTCCGGGGTGGCGTCGCTCAGCAGCGCCGGGGCGAGGTTGCCTTGAAGGCCGATGTTGCAGGGCAGCAACCGGCGCGCGTCCGCCAGCGGAAACCGCCAGTCAATGCCCAGCACGTTCGCGCCGGTCGCCAGCAGGTCGTCCCAGTTGCCGTGTGTGCCCAGGGAAAAAACGACGATCGGAAGTTCGGGGTTCGAAGTTCGGAGTTCGGAAATAAGTTCCATCATCCAGCGGCCGGAAGCTTCCTGAAATTCCGTCGGCGCCAGCAGCCCGCCGTGGCTGTCGAAAATCTGGACCGCGTCCGCGCCCGCTTTGATTTGCATTTGCAGGTGGGCGATGACGGCGGCAGTGAGCTTCCCGGCCAGCTCAAAATAAGTTTTACGGTCCTTGCGAAACAGCGCCAGCGCGCGGGTGTAATGTTCGGCCCCGCCGCCTTCGGCCATGAACGTCGCCAGCGTCCACGGCGAGCCGGCGAAACCGATGAGCGCGGTCTGGTCGCCGAGGGCAGCTTTGACAAGCCGCAGCGCGCGCGGGACGTATTGCAGACGTTCGGGCAGCGCCCTGGCGTCGAGCCGCGCGATGTCCGCCGCCGAACGCAACGCGAAATCCATCTGAAGGCCGTTGTTCTCGTCGAAACGGTATTTTTGCCCCAAACCTTCAGCGGTGACGAGGATGTCACTGAACAAAATCGCCGCGTCGAAACCGAACCGCCGGACCGGCTGGAGCGTGACTTCGGCGGCGAATTCGGGCGTCTGCACGAGTTCGAGAAAGGAATATTTCTGCCGGAGCGCGCGATATTCCGGCAGGGCGCGTCCGGCCTGGCGCATGAGCCAGACGGGCGGACGATCCACTGGCTGGCACGCACAGGCGTTGAGGAAACGCCGGCGGCTGGTCAGCGCAGTGGCGTCGGGCCGGGGCGGTTCGGCGGAAGCAGCGGTTGTTTGCATTTCGACCCCATTGTTTTAGCACATCGCGCGGGTTTTGAACAGACGCGGTTTTGAAATTTTCCGGCGCAACTTTGTCCAGGCAGCGGTTTTTAACTCGAAGGACACGATGAAAAACGAGCCGCTTCAAAACCAATTACGCGAACTGGCTTGGCGCCGAAAATTGACCGACGCCGAAAAAACCGGGTTGCGAGCGCAACCGGAGGCGCAGGCTGACTTGGAACTTGAATTGCGCCTGAGCGAAGCGCTCGCACGCGTGCCGGACGCGCCCATGCCGTCGAATTTCACCGCCCGCGTGCTTCAGGCCGTTGAACGCGAAGAGGCGCGTGGCGCACGGACGCGAGGCTGGTCCTGGTGTTGGCGCATGCTCGTGCCCCGCGCCGCGGTGGCGGTGGCGGTCATTGGGTTCGCCGGTCTGGCGTATCAACATCACGAATTCGGCAAGCGCGTCCAACTCGCCCGGGACATCGCGCTCCTGACCCAGGCGCAGCCGATGCCGAGCCTCGAGGCGCTGAAAAATTTTGACGCGATCCAGCGCATGAGCCAGATCACCCCGCAAGCGGACGACAAACTGCTGGCCTTGCTTCAATGAAACGGTTGCGGCAGGCGCGTGGCTGGCTGATCGGCGCCGGGGGCGCGCTGGCCGCTTTGCCGTTGTTCGCCGGGACCATCACCAATCCTCCTCCCCCCATAAAACTGGTTTCCGCTGCAACCAACGCTGTTCCACCGCATCATACGGCGCCGATAGGATTTTTCCGCGCGCTGCTGGTGATGACGCCGGAGGAACGCGCGCAACAGTTGGCGATTTACCCGACGCCCATCCGGGAAGGTATCGAAGCCAAAATCCAGGAATACGAGCAGCTTGACCCGAACGAACGCGAGTTGCGCCTGCGCGCGACGGAATTGCGCTGGTATTTGCTGCCGCTCCTGCGGGAATCGCCGACGAACCGTGCCGCGCAATTGGCGCAAATCCCGGATGATTTGCGCGACCTGGTCCAATCCCGCCTCGACCAATGGAAAATCCTCCCGGAACCGTTGCAGCAGGAATTCCTCGATAATGAACGCGTGCTGCACTACTTCGCGCGGGTGGGTCCCACCAACGGCACGCCCGCGCCGGGCGAATGGGGACGCACGCCGCCGGACTCTGATTTGGCCCGCTGGCAAGCGTTGTCCGAAGACCAACGCAAACGAATCGCCGCGCAGGTGGACAATTTTTTTAAACTCACGCCGGACGAGAGACAAGAAACGCTCAACACTTTGTCCGACGCCGAACGGGAACAGATGGAAAAAACCTTGCAGGCGTTTGGCAATTTGTCGGCAGCGCAAAGAACTGAGTGCATCCGGGCATTTACGAAGTTCGCCAGCATGAACGCAGCCGAAAAACAGGAATTTTTGAAAAACGCCGAGCGTTGGTCGCAAATGTCGCCCGACGAACGCCAGACCTGGCGCGATCTCGTCGCCAACGTGCCCAATTGGCCGCCGTTGCCACCCATGGCGGAGTTGGCGCCGCAGTCAGACTCGGCGCCGCAGCCGGAGCCGGCGGTGGCCACCAATCACAATTGAGCGGCGAATGAGCGCATTTGTCAGGAACGCCGCGTTTTCGCGGCAGAAGCGACCAATCACAGTGCTGCCGCCTGAAGGCGGCGTTCCTCACCGGAACATTCTCCGTGTGTTTCGAGGTTTTCCAGTCGCCTGATTTCAAGTAAGTTTTCCGTGTGCATCCGATTGCGTTTCAACTCGGCTCCTTCACGATCCACTGGTACGGCGTGATGATTGCGCTGGCGTTTCTCGCCGGGCTTTGGACGGCCACGCGCCGCGCCCGCCGCGAAAACATCCCCGGCGAAAAAATCGCCGATGTCGTCCTGTGGCTGATGATCGGCTCAATCATCGGCGCGCGGTTCGTCTATGTGACAACGTATTGGAAGGATGAATTTGCCGACCAACCGCTCTCGGAAATTTTCATGATTCAACACGGCGGTCTGGTTTACTACGGCGGTCTCATCGGCGCGATCCTCGCCACTTACATTTACCTTCGCTGGAAAAAAATGCCGCTGTGGAAAACCGCCGACGTGCTCGCGCCGAGCATCGCGCTGGGAAACGTCTTTGGCCGCATCGGTTGCCTGCTCAACGGCTGCTGCTACGGCCGCGCGTGCAGCCTGCCGTGGGCCATCCGGTTCCCCGCGGACAATCCGCTCCATCCGCCGACCACGCCGGTGCATCCGACGGAAATTTACGACGCGCTGGACAATTACCTTCTTTACCTTCTGCTCGCCTGGTTGTTCCGCCACAAAAAATTCGACGGCCAGGTGTTCGCGACCTATCTCATCGGCTATGCCGTGACCCGCACCATCATGGAATGTTTCCGCGGCGATTATCCTCCCGACCATATTCACTACGGCCTCACGCCGGGCGAACTGGTCAGCATCCCTATTTTCATCGCCGGTCTCGCCCTCGCCGCGGTGCTCTCGCGCCGCGTTGAGGCGAAGCGAGAATAGAGAAAGGAGGATTGAGAATGGCAAACAAAGCTACCTTCGATCCTCCATCTTCCATCCTCTATCCTCGTTGCTTTTTGGTCGCCGGCCCGACCGCTGTCGGCAAATCCCAATTCGCGCTGCAACTCGCCGAACAACTCGGCGGTGAAATTATTTCCGCCGACTCGATGCAGGTCTATCGCGGACTCGACATCGGCACGGCCAAACCTTCGCCCGCCGAACGCGCCCGCGTGTCGCATCACCTGATTGATATCTGCAATCTGACCGAATCGTTCGACGCCGCCCAATTCGCCCGGCTCGCGCGTCGCGCCGTTGCGGAAATCCAGTCACGCGGGCGTGTGCCGATTCTTTGCGGCGGCACCGGGTTTTATTTCAAAGCCTTTCTCGAAGGACTCGGTGAAGCTCCGTCCGCTGATTCAAAACTCCGCGTCGAACTCGAAGCCACACCGTTGAAAAATCTGCTGGCCGAACTGCGCGAGCGCGATCCCGTCATTTATGAAAAGATTGATAAAAAAAATCCGCGCCGGGTCATCCGCGCCGTGGAAGTCATCCGATTGACGGGCAAGCCATTTTCGGCACAAAAGTCCCGGTGGGGCGAGACTCCCGGCGCGCCGGTCCTTGCGGAAAGCCAGTCCGGCTCGCGAGGACGCTCGCCCCACCAAATCAAGTTTTATTGTTTCACGCGTTCTGCTGCCGACCTGCGCCGGCGCATTGACGCCCGCGTGGATGAAATGTTCGCGCGCGGTTTGGTGGACGAGACCCGCGAATTGCTCCAGCGCGGCCTAGCCGAAAACAAAACGGCGATGCAAGCCATCGGCTACCGGCAGGTGGCGGAACATCTGCGCGGCGAGCGGTCAATGAAGGAAACCATCGAGCTGGTAAAAACCCGCACCCGCCAATTCGCCAAGCGGCAACTGACCTGGTTCCGCGCCCAGAAAAATCTGGAGTGGATTGAATTGAAGCCGGATGAACCGCTGGCAGAAATCTCACGGCGATTGGCGAAGGTTTGATCTGCGAACTCAGAAAAAGTTCATCGCCGCTTTCGGCGCAAAGACGGACGAGTTAATCGCAACAACTCTTCGCCAGAAATGTATCCGTCCCAGGTTCCGGCGTGCGCGCGGATGTGTTCGATCATCTCTTCAGGTGGAACCTTACGCCGACCGATTTCAGCGCAAGAATTCTGCGCCAGCGATTTCAACAAACGGATGGACGATTTCTTTGCGATGGGTGGACAGTAACGCGAAACGTGGCAATTTGCCAGGCGGCAAAAATTGTAGGAGACGACGCACTTGTCTCGCCACAGCCGGGCGAAGGCGGAAGGAGTCTCCAATTTCGAATCAGAGCCTCGTCACCTCGGCTCCTACATTTTCCAAACGGCGCCTGTTGGTGTTCACTCTTGCCCGCAATCCACTCTAAGGAACCGGCACAATCCGATACAACCGCGCCGGCTGGCCGGGCGCGGAGACATCGAAATAAAGCTGCGACGTGTTGGTCAACGTCACCGTGTCCAGCGTGACCCAGGCGTTTGTCGGACCAAACTGGTTGATGTAATCCAAACGCAACTGGTCCCCGACGCTCCCGGTCAGCGTGATGGCCGGAACCAAGTAAGGCAGGTTGAGAGACGGAACAATACTCGGTGTTCCCGTCTGCCAAGCGCGATAAAACCGCTGAGGTGGAAGCGGCTTCGTAAGATCGAAGTAAACTTCCGAAGTGCCCGTCAGTGTCACCGAATCGAGTGTGTTCCAATCCGGTGCGGGGTTAAGGTAGTCGGCATAATCCAGGTACATCATGCTTCCAGCGTCACCCATCAAGTTGATGCCCGGAACCGGCCTTCGCTCCACCGGCGGAATCACATTAAGCATCACCGGCGTGCTGGTCACGGCCCCCGCGAAGTTCGTGACCACCAGGAGATACGTGCCGCTCTCTTCAGGTTGGACTCCTGGAAGTTGCAAAACATGGTTAGTTGCGCCTGCTATCATTTGGGCCCCTGCGATAAACCATTGGTAGCTCAAAGGAGCATGACCCGTGGCTTTGGCACACAGCTCAACCTTGGAGCCAATCTCGGTCGTTTGGCTGGCCGGCTCAATCAGCATGGCCGTGGCTTGTGACACCAACGCGAGATTGTGCAAGACACCAGCGGCGATCGCGATCACATCGCTCAGCCCGGCCGGCACCGCTCCCTGGCCCTGCGTGGCATACCCCCACTCGATGACGGTGCCGTCGGCCCTGAGTGCCACGCTATGTGAATTTTGATTGTTGAAGAAATCCCATCCCGCACTGATGGCAGACACCCCACTTAGTCCGACTGGCACTGTGCTCTGCCCGTAATAGTTGCCACCCCACGCCACAACCGTTCCATCGGATTTGAGCGCTAGAGAATTATCTCCGCCCGCAGCAATGGCTATTACTCCTCCAAGGTTTGGAGATACGCTCGCGGGCCCATAACCCCAAGCCGTGACAGTGCCGTCATATTTGAGGGCAAGACTGTGAAACGCTCCTGCGGCGATGGCAGTAACGCCTCTTAGATCAGGGGGTACATTTGTAATGCCCCAATTCGAACCATAGCCGTTGAATCCCCATGCCACGACGGTTCCATCAGAACGGAGCGCCAGGCTGTGCTGCCCGCCGGCAGCAATGGCGATCACATCGTGGAGTCCCTGAGGCACTGTCGATTGACCATTATAGTCGGACCCCCACGCCACCACGGTTCCGTCTGACTTAAGAGCCAAACTGTGAAAGCCGCCGGCCGACACTGCGATGATGTCGGTTAACCCCGGGGGAACCGTCGATTGACCGACGCTGTTATATCCCCACGCATACACCTGCCCAGCGGAATCGATGGCCAGACTCTGCGAGCCACCCGCGGCAATGGCCGTTACATTACTCAGTCCGGTCGGCACCGTGCACTGCCCATCGGCATTGGATCCCCAGGCCACAATCGAGCCCCGCCGTGGGTTCGGTCGCGGGACGACCGTGAGAATGGCGAGCGCGCTGGTTACAGACCCGAAAGCATTGGTCACAACAACCGCGTAGTTTCCCGAATTAGAAAACTGTAGGCTGCTGAAGTGGAGATCGGAGCTGGTCGCGCCCGCGATCGGCACGCCGTTGAAACACCACTGATAGCTGAGAGGCAGCGCGCCGACCGCACCGACAACAAAGTCCAAAAATGTACCAACTGCCGCCGTTCGACTCCACGGAGTGAGCACGAGACTCGGAGGGCTGGCAAGCACACTCAGCATCGCCGGCGCACTCGTAATCGCCCCATAGGCATTGGTGACTACGACGGTATAGTCGCCAGTGTTGGACATCTGGAGACTGGTCAGGAGCAAATTCGTGGCGTTCTCGCCAGGAATGGGAGTGCCATTGAAGAACCATTGGTATCCCAAAATCGGAGCTCCAGCTGCGCGCACTTGAAACTGAACGGTGGAGCCTACCACATTTGTTTGACCTTGAGGTGAATCCGTGATGACGGGCAGCACGAGGACCGTCAGCGTCCCGGTGCCACTCGTGTAGGTACCCCAGGCGGGATTACTGAAAACCACAAAGTAATTTCCCGCATTGGTCTGCTGCACATTCGCGATCTGATAACTACTGTCGGTGGCTCCCGGAATAGGTACCCCGTTAAAATACCATTGACAGACTGGGCCTGGGCACGCGATAGCACTGGCGGAAAACGTGACGTTATCGCCCAGATTCACGGTCTGACTTGTGGGCTGCGCTGTAAAGCCCTCCCAATACGGGCCCAAACACCCATTTAAGGACAATCCGTTGATCCCGGCGGCTAGCATGGCGTCACCAACTGTGCTTGGTGTGGTAGACATTATGCTTACCGTTGTCATGGTGAACGGAGCAGAATGCGCCCTGTAGGCTGCATTGGCGTAGCTACCACCTGCCGTGTCATAGACCACGAGTTCAACCGTAACCATAGAGCCTGCCGGTGCTCCGGTATTGAAGTATTGTCCTGCCGAGAAGTAACCGGGAGTATCCGTATAAGGTGAATCAAATTGAGCAGTGCTGCCCGGTCCCGTTCCCAAGGCCAATAGCGGATTGGGAATTCCACTTCCAGCCGGGTCGGTAATGCTCGGAGTGCCTACCACAAAATAGATGCCGGCTGTCCAAGCGCTGTTAAGTCCACCTGAACCAGGTGGTCCGCTCACGCCGTTAGCCGGAACACCGAATCCATAGGTGACCAGCGGGCCGCCGAGACTGCTGTAATTATCCAGCCAAATATAACTTTGTCCAAGGGCTGAGGTCGCAGCCATTCCAAGAATTGCTAGAAGAAGCTTCTTTTTCATAATGGTCAATAGTTGAGATGCCGCCTGTCTCTGATTACACAAAGGTGGCGGATTCGAAATCGAGGTTATAGAAGCTCTGGGCGACGACAGTGAATCGAACGCTTGCCGCGAGGAACGCCACCAATGCGATTCTCGCAACGATGGGTCGTTTGAACTGCATCCACCATCCGTTTTTGATTTCAGATTTTGTTTTCATGGAAAACTCCTTGCTTTCGTTGGAATGATGACGTTTTGAAGCATTGGAGTGATGTGCAAGCGGTGCACAAAGCTCTTTGCGACTTTTGCGCCCTTTTGCGGCTATTAACTGAAATGCCTTTCGCCGGCAGGTGGCAGCGTCGAGGGATAAACCATCCGCCTGAGGGAAGCTGAGTTTGAAATGGTCTCGCTCCGCTTCGAGTTGTAAACGGCCCCGCGTATCGGCTTGTCGCCATACCCCGCCATCCACTCGAAAACGTGCGGTCTAGCTGTTAACAGTCAGACTGCGTTTAAGTGTCTAACATTGTAGGTGTTGCCCGCACTTCGTCAAGTTCTTTTTAAATCAGACTGCATAATTTTTAGAACAAGTAATTGTTCTGGTGAATTGAAGCCGGGTGAATCGCTTGAAAACCTGGCTAATTTTTTCCGCGGGACGGGCCGGATAGGGTGACGCTTTGTCCGATGGCGGGCATCTTAAAGGGCTCGCTGGAAGATGTTCGCCAGTCAAACCAGAGCCAGCGGAAATCAGGCGAATCCAGCGAGGTATCGAAATGGAACGCAACCCGGGAAGGCAAATCCGATACATCCAATTCCAAAACTTCCACCGTGAGGTTGCCGAGGTCATACCGGTCGCCTTTTTTATATTTGGGTTCGCTCCCGACCAAGGTGAAAGCTCTGAAGGCGTAGGTGATATGGATGGGACCGACATCGTCGCAGGAGAATATGTTCGAACCCCGGGATTGAATCACCAGCGTTTTGTCATCGGTACGTTGGACGTCAAAGCCCGTGCAACCCGGCACCAGTACTCGCAAGGTTCTGGGCAGCAACTGGTGATGATACGCTTTGTAAGCAGGCACATAAGCCGTCTCAAGCGGGCAGGGGTGGTTGACCACGATCACATTCTCGTTCTCGATGTTTGGCCAATCAGGAGGAATGCCACGCGCCCAGGCGAAAATGGAAGCGCCCGCTTTAACCATCGCAACTCTTTTGGCAATCGCTCCCGGACCATGTACCAGAATCAACAAAATGCAGGCGACCCATGCCAGGATTCGCCAGGCTCGCTGTTTCAGCAATGGATTTGGCCGGGTCAACACGCCGGCAATGAAACTGGCAATCAATCCATAAGCGCCGACCGCTATAAAGCCGAAGTTCTTGGACAATGGCACCAGCACCGCTTCGGGAATGGCGGCCAATATCATGGCCGCGAACCAGAACGCGGCTACTTTGTCGCGAAACACCCAGGGAAGAAATACCACCAAAGCCGCGACCGTGAACACACCATAAAGCGCAATGATCATCGGGTGCAATGAAGGTTTGACCGCAAACAAAAACTCCGGCGGCACGCTGGTAAGCTGGCTTCCCAGCAGAATCATGTCCCTGGGGATCAATTCACGCGCAAACTGAAGCGGCTCTTGGGCGGGGTCAATGTAAATGCCCACATGGGCCAGACCATAGCCGGAGAGCATATAGGTGATACGCCACGCGACAATCACCAGCACCGAAGGCAAAACCGTCAACGCCCGGTTGCGAAAAGAACCCGGCTCAAGCACCAGGGCATACGCGAGGATGAAGGCAAATGTGGAAGCTCCACCTTCTTCCGCAAACAGGGAAAGCGCCAGGAACAATGCGGATAACACCATTCCGGAACGGGATTTTGTGGAACGCCATCGATGATGTTCATAAAGACACATCAGGCCGAAGAAAAGGGCCAAGAAAAAGCCGCGGTTGGCGACGAACGCCACCGGGAAGTAGGTGTTGCCATCGAGCAGGAACAGCAGCGCCGCCAGTCCGGCGGCCCAGCCCGTTCCCATCAGCTTCCGGTAAACCATCGTGAGGAGAAACACAACGGCCGCGAACCACGCGATGTTATGGGCGTGCATCAGCGCCGGTGAGTCGGGAAAGAATTGGTAATCGAGCCAGTGAGTAAGTGCGGTGACCGGCCGGCAAAGACTGCACCTTAAATCGTCCGGCGTCCACCACGGCAAGGTGCCGTAGTTCTTCATCAAAGCCATGCATTGCGGGTTCCGGCTGAAACCGAAAAGGTCAAAAAGGACGGTCGAGAAACTGCCGGAATCCGGGGGATTGCCCGTCTCCTGCATTCGCGGCGGCAATTGGTCCGGTCGAAGCTCAACCGCGCGTTGCGGCAGATCGTCCATCACCAAGCCGGTCTTCAAGGCGGGCAACATCACCAGTATCGCCCCAATCGCAAAGACTGCGGGAAGATAACGGTGCTCAAGAAATCGCTTCAGGACATTTAAGATGGCTGCCATTCCGGCTCCGTTCCGCTTGGGGTTTTCCCACAAGCCCTTCTTACAAAATTTTGCGTCCAGCCGCTAGGAATTTAATTTTGCCAAGACCCGGATTTGGTTTTGGAGTGGATTGAATTGAAGTTGGATGAGCCGTTGGAAAATATTTCACAGAAAATCTGCGCAAAAATTTAACGTAGAGGCGCAAAGACGCAGAGAACTAATTCCTTTTTAATTTCGTTTCGATATAAGCCAATACCGCTCTGGACAAATTAATGTAAAGCATAGCTTCAGGTGCTTCTAAAAGCATCTCGTTTGGATGAGCAAGAGTTCCTCTGTTGCGTATTGTATTTAGGCTGTCGAGGGCTGATGAAAGTGATCCAAAAACTCTTTTCGCTTCGGCGTCGTGTGGAATTATCTCGGAGAATTCGGGAAATTTTTCTCGAAGAACTTTGAAAACATCTGTTAGTGACGGTTCTTTTGAAAACACTTCTCCGCGATCCAAACAAAGTTTCTTCAAATAACCATGAAGTGCGGTGTGTGCTCTGTCCACTGCATTCTTTGGCCCGCTAGAACGCAAAAGAATCTCCGCGTCTTTTAACGCTTCAAAGACAACTTCGCTGGTATTTGCTATGACTGGCGATTCCACTTGGCCATCTGCTTCCAGTCGAGCGGCAACTTCTAATAACTCCTTGTGCAATTTCAATTTTTTCGCGTCAATTGGATTCGTTGATCCCTCCGGCGGTGGAATCATCTCAAAAACTCCACGAATTATCTTCGCCTGCTCTCTCGGTTTTGCCTCTTTCAAAATTTCAATAAACGCTGCCCGTGTAGTATTTCCTTTTGCACGATAAGAAGGAACATCTATATCAAGGTTGCAATAGTGATAATAAAATTTGTCGTGTATGCTATAACTGAAGTGATTTAGATAACCACTATTTGTTCCGATATAATCTTCGACGAGTTTGTTAATTTCTCGTGGTGTCATCATCTTTATTTCTCTGCGCCTTTGCGCCTCTGCGTTTAATTTGTTTCCCTCGGTCTTTTGACCACGACATCAATTCCGGCCTTGTTTTTGGCGATCATGTTGGCGGGCAGGATACCGCGCCAGAAAACGTTCGGGTAAATCACCGCGCCGCGGCCGACGATGCTGCCGGGGTTCAGCACGGCGTTGCAGCCGATTTCCACGCCGTCACCGAGCAGCGCGCCGAACTTCCGCAGACCGGTGTCAAACGGCACGCCCTCCATTTCCACCTCGATGTTGCCGGGGAACATCTTGAAGTTGGAAATTTTCACGCCCGCGCCCAGGTGCGTTTTGTGGCCGAGAATCGAGTCGCCGACGTAATTGAAGTGCGGCGCAACCGCGTGATTGAACAGCAGGGAGTTTTTGATTTCGGTCGAGTTGCCCACGACGCAATCGTCGCCGATGATGACGTTTTCGCGGAGATAGGCGTTGTGGCGGATCTGGCAGTTTTTGCCGATGATGGCCGGGCCTTTGACCATCACGCCGTCCTCGAGGACTGTGCCTTCGCCGATGAACACCTTCTCGCCGATGTAAGCGCGGCCATCGCAGGTGTTGCGCAAATCCGGTTTCAGGTTCGCAGCGATATAGGCTTCGATTTTCTTGAGGGCGTCCCAGGCAAATTTGCAGCCGTCGAAAATCGCGGCGTGCTCCGTTTGCGCGAGGTCAAACAAGTCGGCTGGTTCGAACATGGCGGCAAGTTAGGCGAAAGGCCGCCGGCGGAAAAGTGAAATGACATGCCATGACAGGCATAGTAGCGACTTCGCTCTGTCACCGACTCCCTCTCCCCGCCCGAGCGGGGAGAGGGCCGGGGCGAGGGGATTTGAGCCGGAAAATAATCGGCCTCCTCACCCTCCACCCTCCGCAGTACTGCTACGGAGGACGGGCGCCCCTCTCCTCCTTGGGGAGGAGAGGGAGAAAAAATGGCAACGTCGAGTTGCGCTTCATCCGGCACATTTGTCCGGATTTGGATTGGCACGCGCGAAGAATACGGCAAATTCTGACGGACGCATTTTATGCCACTGCTCGAAGTCAAAAATGTGAAGGTGCATTTCCCGGTGAAGCATGGGCTGCTCGGCGGGGCCCACGAATTTGTAAAGGCGGTGGACGACGTGAGCTTCAGCCTCGAGCCGGGGGAAACGCTGGGGCTGGTCGGCGAGAGCGGTTGCGGCAAGACGACGCTCGGCCGCGCCATCGTGCGGCTGGTCGAGCCGACCGCGGGCAGCGTCCTCCTCAACGGCGAGGATGTCACGCGGATGAGCGGTTCGGTGCTGCGCGCGCGGCGGCGCAAGTTCCAGATGATTTTCCAGGACCCCTACGGCTCGCTCAATCCGCGCATGACGGTCGAGCAAATCGTCGGCGAGGCGCTCGACATCCACAAACTGGCCGGCAGCAAATCGGCGCGGCGGAAACGCATCACCGAATTGCTGGCGGCGGTCGGCCTTGACCCGGTCCACGCGCAGCGGTATCCGCACGAATTCAGCGGCGGGCAGCGCCAGCGCATCGGCATCGCGCGCGCGCTCGCGGTCGAGCCGGAACTGATCATTTGCGACGAACCAGTGAGCGCGCTGGATGTTTCCGTGCAGGCGCAAATCATCAATCTGCTCCGCGATTTGCAGCAACAACGCGGCATCGCCTATCTCTTCATCGCGCACGACCTGGCCGTCGTGGAACACATCAGCCACCGCGTGATGGTGATGTATCTCGGCAAGATCGTGGAAACGGCAGATGCAAAAACCATGATTCGCGAACCGCAGCATCCCTACACCCAGGCGCTGATTTCCGCCGTGCCGGAAGTGGACCCGGAAACGAAGCGGCGGCGGATTGTCCTGCCGGGCGACGTGCCGTCACCGATTCATCCGCCGTCTGGATGCCCGTTTCATCCGCGCTGTCCCATTGCGCAGCTCCCAAAATGCAAAGACGAATTCCCGGAATCACGGGAAGTTCAAAAGCATCATTGGGCTTCGTGCCATTTTGCGGGAACCAGGATTGAGGCCGCATCTCAAGCCAGAGGAGCGAAATTGTGACTGGTTGGAGTTCAAGCTTCAGCTTGCATCCCGCGACAAGCTAAAGCTTGAACTCCAACGCGGCGAGAGGCCGCCCGCTCTCCCAAATTTCAGTGGGCCGCAGAATTCGTGTCTTCGGGAGGTTTGCCACCGATCTGGAAATCGTGTTGTCCCTTCACCGAACCGGCGGAGACAAAAAGACGATAGGTGACACTGTCTTCCAACGGCCCCGGTTTCACGCCCGGAATGGCTGGTTTCATGCCGCCAATGTCCTGGCCGTAAAGAAAAAATTCAATTGGCGTGGATTTGTCATTGCCCACCAGATGCCAGATGGGAACGACGGCCGGGTTGGTCTGCCAGGCCGCGAGCGGCACGACTTTCACCTCGGTGAGCCGGTATTCCTGATCCAGCTTGAACGTGACGTTTGCGGACCCGGCACCACGAAAACGCGGGAAGGCGGCACGGCTGGTGGAGGAAATGTGAATGTCCTTGTGCTGGAACCAGCCGGTGAAATGCCAAACATACATAACCGCCAGCACCAACGCGACGGCCAGAAGAAACCATTGCTTTCTCGGCATAAAACACTTATGATAAACGCTATCTGCACGCTCATTCAAGTCACTGAATGAAGCGGATGAACAGTTATGAAAATAACGGCGCAAAAGCAATTGGCCAGCCTGAAACAAAACCTCGGGCGCAAAAGCGCTGCCTTTACCTTGATCGAACTGCTGGTGGTCATTTCCATTATCGCGGTTTTGGCCGCCATGCTCCTGCCGGTCCTCGCCCGCGCGAAGGAAACCGGCCGCCGGATTTCGTGCCTGAACAATCTCCGGCAGATGGGCATCGCCGCCAAAATTTACGTGGACGACAATCAAGGCGCCTACCCGCCACGTCATGAAACCGACAGTTGGCCGCACCATCTTTACGACAACTATGGCAGGAGCTTAAATCTTCTGCTTTGTCCTACCGACATCGCCGTTCTGCTATCCAACCCGGCAACGGTCGGCTCGTCTCCATCGAATAACGTGCCGGATGCTGCGCCGCGCAGCTATTTCATCAACGGCTGGAACGATTATTTTCAAAATCCGAACGACCCTGAAGGTATGAACGACGGAGACAGCATGAAGGAAAGTGCCATTGCTCATCCGAGCGACACGATTCTTCTCGGGGAAAAAAGACATGACGCGGGCGATTTCTACATGGATTTATTGGAGAACGGCGGCAACGATTTTACCGGCATTGCCGAACAAGGACGGCACGACAATAATGGCACGACCAGCAGTCAAAGCAACGGAGCGGGCAGTTCGGGCGGCTCAAATTATGTTATGGCAGACTTCAGCGCGCGCTTTATCAAATTTCCACAATCAGTTGATCCTCTGAATCTCTGGGCAATCTCCGGTTCCAATTCCGTGGCCTACGCCATCACCTACTAGACACTGCAAAGCTGGAGCGGGCGAAGGGAATCGAACCCTCGTGTGAAGCTTGGAAGGCTTCCGTTCTACCATTGAACTACGCCCGCCTACGCTGCGGAGAATCATAACCCTGGCAAATGTATTGTCAATTCACGCGCCATCGCCGCAGCGTCCTGATTTGATGGGTGTAGTGTTGGCGCTGTGCGCCGACTTCGAGCCACAGGCTCGACGCTACAGCAAATGGGAATACCACCCCGCTTTCGTCCTCGTCGTCCTCGTTCTCGTGATCGAGACGGAATCGAGGACGAGGACGAGAACGAACGACGAGGAGGATTATGTCGTTCTTGCCTTGTCAATTCCGCGCGTGTATCGTCGCCGCGCATGGCAGCGTTGCTTCTCACCGGCGGGCGCGTCGTGGACCCGGCCAACCGTCTCGACGCGAAAACGGACGTTTTAATTTCGGAGGGCAAAATCACGGCGGTCGGCGCGGAGGCGGCGAAAAAGGCGCCGCGCGTCGCCGAACGAATGGCAGTAACCGGCCTGGTCGTTTGTCCCGGCTTGATTGATTTGCACGTCCATTTGCGCGAACCGGGACAAACGTCCAAGGAAACCCTCGCCACCGGCACCGCCGCCGCTGCGCGCGGCGGATTCACTTCCGTCGTCTGCATGCCGAACACGTCGCCGGCGATTGACAATGCCGGCACCGTCGCGCTCATCCGCGAACGCGCCGCGCAACAGGGCATCGTCAACGTCTTCGTGACCGGCGCCATCAGCAAGGGCATTGCCGGCGAAGAACTCGCGCCGATTGGCGGCCTGAAGCGCGCCGGCATCGTGGCCATCACCGACGACGGCCATTGCGTGCAGAACAACGACCTCATGCGCCGCGCCTGCGAATACGCCAAGATGTTCGACCTGCCGGTGATGGATCATTGCCAGGATTATTCACTCGTGACCGACGGCGTGATGCACGAGGGTTACTGGAGCACCGTGCTCGGCTTGCGCGGCTGGCCCGCGGCGGGCGAGGAAGTCATGGTCGCGCGGAACATCCTGCTCGCGGAACTGACCGGCGCGAAAGTCCATTGCCAGCACCTGAGCGCGGCGGGCAGCGTCGCTTTGCTGCGTGAGGCAAAAGAACGCGGCGTGCCAATTTCCGGCGAGGCGTGTCCGCACCATTTCACGCTGACCGATGCCGCCGTGGCCGGCAGTGAAAAATTCTGGGCCAACGACGGAAAAACCCTCAACGCTCAATGCTCAACTCTCAACTGCTCGTGCGAATGGCCGAAATACGACACGAATTTCAAAATGAACCCGCCGTTGCGTTCCGCGCGCGACCGCGAAGCAATTCTCGAAGGCCTAGCCGACGGCACGATTGAAATTTTGTGCAGCGACCACGCGCCGCACTGCGATTATGAAAAAGAAGTGGAATTCGACTACGCGCCGTTCGGCATTACCGGGCTGGAAACCGAGCTGGCGCTTTCGCTGATGCAACTGGTCCATGCCAAACGGATTTCGCTGCCGGACTTGATTGCGAAGTTCACCGTCAACCCGGCGCGTTTGCTCAATTTGAAGAAGGGCACGTTGAGCGTCGGCGCGGACGCGGATGTGACGGTTTTCGATCCCGATGCTGAATGGGTCTTTGAACGCGCGGCGACTGCCAGCAAATCGGCCAACAGCCCGTTTTACGGCTGGAAACTCAAGGGCCGGGCCGTGGCCACGATTGTCGGCGGCAAGGTTGTTTTCGTTGAACAGCCGGAACCGGCGACGGTCTAACCTTGGAAATGGAATCCCAACAATGAAAAAAATCCTCATTATCCTGCTGGCCGCCACGGCATTTTGGCGGGTGAACGCGGTGGAAACCCAATGGCTTACCGACCTGCCCAAGGCGCAGGCGCAGGCGAAGTCCGAGAACAAAATCGTGCTCATGGACTTCACCGGTTCGGACTGGTGCCCGTGGTGCATCAAGTTCAAGAAGGAAGTCCTCGACACGGCGGAGTTTCAGGAATACGCCGCCCAAAACGCCGTGCTGGTGGAACTGGATTATCCGAGCAAAAAAGTCCAGTCCGCCGAATTGAAAAAGGCCAATGCCGCCTTAAAAGACCAATACGACATCCAGGGCTACCCGACGCTGGTCGTGCTGAACAAGGACGGTAAGGAAATCGGCCGACAGGTCGGTTATTCCAAGGGCGGTCCAAAGGCGTTCATCGCCAAGCTGGAAAAATTCAAGACCGGGAGCTGAAGCAGAGTATTTTTACTCCAAGGGCGCGGCCTGAAAGAGGTCGCGCCCTTTTTATTCTTGTGAAAACTTGAACCGTCGGCGACACATCCTTAGCATTGGGAAATTTTGATGAAAGCGATTCTGGCCCTTGAAGATGGTTCCGTGTTTCACGGTCAGGGTTTCGGAGCAGGCGCGTCCGCGTGCGGCGAGGTCTGCTTCAACACTTCGATGACCGGCTACCAGGAAATCCTCACCGACCCGTCCTACAAAGGCCAGATCGTCACGATGACCTATCCCCTCATCGGCAATTACGGAGTCAACGCCGTGGACGTGGAATCGTGGCAGCCGCACGTCGCCGGCTTCGTCGTCCGCGAACTCTCGCCGGTCGTCAGCAACTGGCGCGCGGATTTTTCGCTCGCCGAATATCTGGAAAAAAACGGCGTTCCGGGTATTCAAGGCCTTGACACCCGGGCGTTGACCAAAAAACTCCGCGTGCGCGGCGCGATGAATGGATTTATTTCCACGGAAAATATTTCAGACGAGGAGGCTTTGCGCCGTGCGAAGGAATTCGTCTTCGTGGGCGTGGATTACGTCAAGGAAGTCACGCACAAGAGGGCGTTCCGCTGGGATGAAAAGGACGAGCAAAGCGGGGCGTTTGAATTGGAGCGCGGCAACGCGACCGTTGACGCCCGGCAAAATCGCAAGCCGCTGCCGCCTGCGGACATTCCCATTGTCGCCCTGGATTACGGGCTGAAATACAACATTCTGCGCCGGCTGCGGCAGCACGGTTTCAGTGTGCAGGTTTTGCCGGCAACAGCGTCCGCCGCCGACGTGCTCAAGCACAAACCGGCGGGCATTTTTCTGTCCAACGGCCCTGGCGACCCGGCGGCGCTCGATTACATCGTGCGTGAAGTGAAGGCGCTGGTGGACGCCGGCATTCCGATTTTCGGGATTTGCCTCGGCCACCAGGTTCTCGGCCAGGCGTTTGGCGGGAAAACGTTCAAATTGAAATTCGGCCATCGGGGCGCGAACCAGCCGGTGAAGGATTTCGAGACCGGCCGGGTGGAAATCACGGCGCAGAACCACGGTTTCGCGGTGGACCCGGCAAGCCTGCCGCCGGACGTGGCCGTGAACCGGGTCAATCTCAACGACCGGACCGTCGAAGGTTTGCGGCACAAGACGAAGCCGGTTTTTTGCGTGCAGTATCATCCCGAAGCCTCGCCCGGGCCGCACGATTCGACGCCGCTGTTCGCCGAATTCCGCGCCCTGATTGAGCGGCGGGGTTGATGAGATTTCCGGCGGTGTCTTGATTGGTTCGGAGTTCCGTCCCGTCTCATGCAGGACGGCCCAAAACCGCGTAAACGCGGAACTCCAAACTGACATTGAGACAACCCGAGATTTCCGTTTGACTTGAAACGGGCGGCAGTCATAATCGGTTCACCGTAACTATGGCCAAACTTGTTATCCTGACTCAGGGCATGACCGACCGGGCGCATGAGTTGAAAGCGGATCGCACCACCATCGGCCGTGTGGAGGATAACCTGTTTCAAATCGCCGAAGCTTCCGTCTCCAGCCATCACTGCGAGGTGCTTTTGCGTGACAACGACGTCGTTATCAAAGACCTCGGGTCCACGAACGGCACGTTCATCAACGGCGAAAAAATCGCCGAAAGCATTTTGAAACCCGGCCAGACGTTGCGCCTCGGCAACGTGGAACTGCGCCTCGACACCGGCGCGCCGGCAGCCGTGGGGACTCCGGCAGCCGCTCCCGCACCGGCTCCCGCGCCGGCCCCGGCGCCGGCTGGTGCGCCCGCCAAGAAAACCCTAGAGGGCACAATGATCATGCCGCGTGGCGTCAGTCTTGGTGAATTGGAACAGGGCGGTGGCCGCCCGCCGGGTTTCGACACCAGCAAGGAGTTTTCCAAAAAGTCCGACAAGGTCAACAGCATCTTCCTCATCATCGGCGTCGTTGCCGGGTTGCTCATCATCTTTCTCATCTTCTACGCGCTCCGGCTCGCTGGCGGCGGCCACAAATAATAATTCGGTTTCGCCTCATGAAACCGCCCCTCGCCAGCCACCAACCACCTGACGATTCCGTGATTGTTCATCCGCAAATTGCGCGAATTTTCACAAATTGAATTTTGATCTGTTTCGCGCCGATTCGTGAAATTCGCGGATAATCCCTTCTGGCTTCCGGCTTCCGGTTTCGGTATTTTCGCCCCATGTTCGAAACGGTTAAAACGGAAATTACGACGGCCACGGAGAAACTTGCGCACCTGCGGAGGTTTCTTTGACGTGCCCGCCGCGCAGAAGCGCCTCGGCGAACTCAATTCGCTCATGGCCGCCGACAATTTCTGGAACAACCGCGAAAAGGCGCAGACGCTGATTGACGAGGCCAATTCCCTCCGCAACAAAATCGAGCCGTTGCTCCAGGCGGAAAAACATCTGGAGGATTTCCGAGTGATGCTCGAACTCGGCGAGGCCGAGCCGCCCGAAGCGCAGTTGAAAGTTCAGCAGGAGTTGGAGCGCGACGTCGCGAAATTCTTCAAGGACCTCGATGCGCTCGAGTTGAAGGTTTTTCTCAGCGGCCCGCACGACCGGAAGAATTGCATCCTGAGCATCAACGCCGGCGCCGGCGGCACCGAGGCGCAGGATTGGGCGGAAATGCTGTCGCGCATGTACCAGCGCTGGGCCGAATCGCGCGGTTGGGAGGTCGAAGTCACCGACGCGCTGCCCGGCGAAGGCGCTGGACTCAAGAGTGTCACGATGCTGCTTCAGGGCGAAAACGCCTACGGCTTTGCCAAGGCCGAGCGCGGCGTGCACCGGCTCGTGCGCATCTCGCCGTTTGACGCGAACAAGCGGCGTCACACCAGCTTCGCCAGCGTGGACGTGATTGCGGAAATCGAGGAGAACACCGACCTCGTCATCCCGCCGAATGAATTTCAGGTGGACACGTTCCGTTCCGGCGGCAAGGGCGGCCAGAACGTGAACAAGGTGGAAACCGCCGTGCGCATCACGCACATCCCGACGGGACTGGTCGTTGCGTCGCAAACCCAGCGGTCGCAGCATCAAAACCGCGCGACGGCGATGAAACTGTTGCTCTCGCGGATTTATGCCCAGCGGCAGGACGCAGCGAAGGCCGAGATGGAACGGTTTTACGGCGAGAAAGGCAGCATTTCGTGGGGCAACCAGATTCGCAGCTACGTCTTCCAGCCGTATCGCATGGTGAAGGATTTGCGCACCGGCGTCGAAACAAGCAACGTTCAAGCCGTGATGGACGGTGATTTGGACCAATTCGTGAACGGCTGGCTCCGCGCCGGCTGTCCGATCAAGCGGATGCAGGGAGTGAAGGACGAAGAAGAGTCAATGACTAAACCATAATGACGAATGACTAAAGAATTTCCGAATGTTCAAATGACGAATGGCGCACACGACCCTGTCATTTGTGCTTCGTCATTCTTTAGTCATTAGGACTTATTCATTCGTCATTCTCCAATGGACATCCTCGACACCATCGTTAAAGAAAAAATACGCGAGGTCGCGCAGTTGCCCGCACGGCTTATCGCCGCCGGCGATTTGCGTGACGCGCTGCTCGAACGCGGTGAAAGGCGCGATTTTCTGGCGGCCTTGCGCAAGCCACGCTGCGGCGACATTGCGCTGATCGCCGAAGTCAAGAGGGCGTCGCCATCGGCGGGTGTGATTTGCCAGGACTTCGACCCGGTGCGCATCGCCAAGGAATACGAAGCAGCGGGTGCGAGTTGTTTATCGGTGCTGACCGACGAAAAGTTTTTCCAAGGTTCACTTGATCATCTCCGGCAAATTCGCGCAGCGGTGAAGCTGCCGCTGCTGCGCAAGGACTTTATCATTGACGGACGGCAGCTTCTCGAAGCCGTCGAATGGGGCGCGGACGCCATCCTGCTCATCGTCGCCATTTTGACCGACACCCAGTTGCAAAAATTCCATTCGCTGGCAACGGAAGCCGGACTTGCCGCGCTTGTCGAAGTTCACGACGAAGCGGAATTGGAGCGCGCGCTGAAAATTGGCGCGAAGCTGGTTGGCGTGAACAACCGCGATTTGAAGACGTTCAAGGTTGACCTGGCCACAACCGAGCGATTGGCTGCGAAATTAAACCGTAGGACAGGCGTCGCGCCTGTCTCCAACTTAAAAAATGAAAATGGAGACAGGCAGGATGCCTGTCCTACGCTGCTTGTGGCCGAGAGCGGCATCCACACGCGCGCGGACGTGGAGCGGTTGAAGCAATGCGGCGCCAACGCCATTTTGGTCGGCGAATCATTGATGCGCGGCGGGAACACACAGTCGAAAATCCGCGAATTGATCGGGTAGAAAATTTCGCGCCCCTCGCCCCATCCCTCTCCCCGCCTGGCGGGGAGAGGGTGTCCGACAGGACGGGTGAGGGGAATTTATTTGGTATTCTTCGCCAGTTGCTTCGCCAGCCGGATGGCGGAAATCATGCTCGAAGGATTGGCGACTCCTTTTCCGGCGATGTCGTAGGCCGTGCCGTGGTCGGGTGAGGTGCGGATGAACGGCAAGCCCAGCGTCCAGTTCACGCCGGTGTCAAACGCCACGGTCTTCAACGGCGCCAGCCCCTGGTCGTGATACATCGCGACGACGGCGTCAAAATCCCCGCGCAAAGCGTAATGAAAGACCGTGTCGCCGCTCAACGGCCCGACGACATCCAGTCCGCGTTCTTGCGCGGCAAGAACCGTTGGCGCAATGGTTTTGATTTCCTCGTCGCCGAATTCGCCGCCTTCGCCCGCGTGCGGATTCAGGCCGCAAACGGCGACACGCGCGCGGGGCAATTGCAAATCGCGGCAGGCCTGCGCGGCCAGTTCGATGGCCAACGTGATTTTTTCCGCCGTCAGCTTTTCGGGAACCGATCTGATGGAAATGTGAATGGTGGCCAGGGCGACCCGCAGCCAACGGCCTCTTTCATCATGGCCGAGCAGCATCATGGCCGTGCGTTTGGTGTTGGCGAGTCCGGATAGAAATTCAGTCTGACCGATGAATTTGTGTCCGGCGCGGATGATCGCCTCCTTGTTGACGGGCGCGGTGACGAGCGCATCCAATTCGCGCCGCAGGCAGCGTCCGGCGCCGTCGCGCAAGGCGGCGACGGCGGCGTTAGCGGCGGCAGGCGAACCCGCAGTCAAATTTTCCGGCAATGGATCGGCCAATGGATTTGTGACGAAGCACCGGCCGGAGTCGCCGTAGCTGGAAAATTTTCCCAGCGGCAGACCCAATCCCAGTTTTCGATTGAGTCGTCCGGCACCGTCCCCGTCGCCGATGAGCAGATATTTCGTATCGTCTTCCGGCCCCTCGGCGGCAATGGCCTTGAGGGTGACTTCGGGGCCGATGCCGGTCACGTCGCCCAGTGAAACGCCAAGCCAGCCGGTCATGTTGGTTGAGAGTTGACGGTTGAGAGTTGAGAGTCGGCGGGAAACGCGCCTTAACTCGCGGTGAAATTAGAAATAGCGGATGAACGTTTTTTTCTTCAGCGAGTCGATCCACTGTTTTTGAACGCGGGCCTGTTCCTGGGTGCGAAGGGTTTTGTCAATGTCACTGCGGACTTCGTTGAGCGGCTTGACGTGGGCCGGGCGGGTTTGCTCGACGAGCATGAGGTAGCAGGCTTCCGGCGTTTCAACCACACCGCTGACCTCGCCGGGCTTGAGCGCGAAGGCGACCTCGGCGAGTTCCTTGCGGAGCACGGAGCGCTCGATCCACCCCCAATCGCCCCCCTGCTTTTGTTGTGAGCCTTGCGAATAAACGGAGGCCATTTGCTGAAAACTCGCGCCTCCCTTGATTTGGGACAGGATTTCGCGGGCCAGCGCCGGCGTATTGGTGTCGTCGTCAGAAGTTCTGTTGAGCACGATCATGCGCAATTTGATTTCGTCCTCAACCTTGAAATCGTCCTGGTGGGCCAGGTAGTAGGTTTCCACTTTGTAGGGGGAGATGACGATTTCGCGCGAAACGTTCTGGTTGCGCAAGGCCGATTCGATGTATTGATCGCGGACATCCTGGCGGAATTGTTCGTAAGTCATGCCCTGCGCCTGTAATGATTTCACCGCCGTCACGCGGTCGCCGAACTGCTCGCGGATACGGTCCTGCACCAGTTCGTCCACCACACTGTCGGGCAACTTGTTATATTTGGTCTCGAATTCGCGCAGGATCAACTGGCGCTCGATCAATATCTCCAAACTGTTGTCGAGCGCCTCGGCGAGTTTTTGCTGAAAGGCCTCCGGCTGTTCGGCGTATTGCCGGCGCAATGCCTCGAGCGCCGGCGCCGTGAACTCCTCGACCTGCTCGTAGGTGATGACCGTGTTGTTCACGATGGCCTTGACGCCGTCGGCCAGCTCCGCGCGCAAGGGCAGGCCCAGGCACAATGCCGCCACGCAAATTGCGATCAATCGGGACCCATTCATCAAATTCGATGCGAATTCTAACAACTGCCTCCGGCGGGTCAAGCGCCGCCACTTCTTCAAAACGGCCACTGGCGGTCGAGAAAATACATGACCAACGCCATGAGCGCGGACAAAATCAAGCTCGCCACGATTGACCATTTCAAAAATTTTCTTTGTTTGCGGCGCGCCGCCGGGCCGCCCTGACCCGGCAGCAGGTAATAACGTTCGCGCTCTTTATTGCCGTTTGAAAAAAACATACGCTTCCGACTTCGCCAATTCTAACACACCCCCCGCCGTGGCTCAAGTCCGGTGCTTGCGGTGGCGGGCCTTGCCCTTTACCGTTCCGGCGTGAATCTTGAAGACCATACTGGCGACATCATCCGCAAGGCGCGCGCGATGACCAACGTTTCGACGGCGGCCGCGGCCAGGGCCGCGGGAATTTCCGAAGCCGAACTTTCCGCGCTCGAAGCCAGCGGAGAAATCGGCAAACGACCCGACTTTGCCGCGCTCGCCCGGCTGGTTGGCCTGCATCCGGCCAAACTCGAAGGCCTTGCCAATGGCTGGCTGCCGGCGGAAAAGGATTTGAGCGTCTGGCGCGAACTCCGAGTGTTCACCACCGCCAGCGACGGCATGACCGTGAATTGCTATCTGGTTTGGGACGAAGTCACGCGCGACGCGGCGCTGTTCGACACCGGCTTCGACGCGAACCCGATTCTGGTTGGCATCGCCGAAAACCAACTCGTGCTGCGGCACGTTTTCATCACGCACTCGCACTTTGATCACGTCGAAGCGCTGCCAAAAATCCGCGAAGCCTTTCCGAAAGTGCGGCTGCACAGCGGTTCCAAAAACGCGCCGGTGGACCAGCGGAACAAGCCAAGCGAAATCGTCCATCTTGGCGGCCTGCGCATCACGCATCGCGAAACGCCCGGCCACGCGGAGGATGGCGTGACTTACATCGTCGGCAACTGGCAGGAGGACTCGCCGCACGTCGCCATCGTGGGCGACGCGATTTTTGCCGGATCCATCGGACGGGGCAACCAGTCATGGGACCTGGCCAAACAAAAAGTGCGGGAACAAATCCTGTCGTTGCCGCCGGAAACGTTGATTTGTCCCGGCCATGGCCCGTTGACGACGGTCGCGGAAGAAAAAGCGCATAATCCTTTCTTTGCTTGAGTTTCAGGAGCGAATATTTTCAACAACGAACAACGGGAATGGAGAATTTGCGGGCGGAATATCTTCGAAATGGCTGATTGTCATTGCGGGCATCGTTTTGGGCAAGCGGTCCTTTACGGACCTTCATTGATGGGAAAGAAATTCCTGCTCCCCTTGGACATTCTCGCTCAACCGGCCATGTACATCCCCCCAGTCCCGAGATGGCCGGGATCCTCCCCCAGGACCGGGTGCTGATTGACCTGGTTGATCAATTTGAACCGGCGCGGCAATTTGCGGTTTCAGAGATTCACCAGGGCCGTTTTCCTTCATGGGCGCCTTATCACTTCGGCGGGGTTCCTTTTGAATGGCCGAAATACTCGCTCTTTTTGCTCCTGGAATGCTGCACCCGGTTGCCCGTGATCCTTGCGTGGGGGCAATGCCTGGCCGCGCTGGTGGCCGGCGCCGGGTTGTATTTCTTTTGCCGGCAGACGATTTACTGGAGCAAGGACGCATTGGATCTGCTGCCGATCTAACTTTCGAACGCAGGAAAATGTTCCATCGCCATTTGCAACGCAGGAATGTTTTGGCTCGGTATTTTCCCGAACACGATTTTGTGAGCTTTGTCGCCGAAGCCGCGAAGTCACTGCATTAATTCTTCTTTCACGGCCGGTTTTGAGTTCATTGACTTTCGGAAGAGGGCCGCTGTATTTTTTCAATTGCGAAGCAATGAAATTAAAAACCTCATTCCCCGGCGGCGGACATCCGGGCAGATGGCTGGGAATTGTGGGAATCGTTTTCCTGTTCATTGCGCTACGCTGGAACAGTTACGATGCGCCGTTGATTCGTGACGAGGGAGAATACGCCTATTCGGCCCAGCTCCTGATTCACGGCATCGCGCCATACCAACACGCTTTTATCCAAAAGCCGCCAATGATTATCTACAGCTACGCGCTGGCCAACCTGCTTTTGCCGGACGTTTTCTGGGCACCGCGTTTGCTCGCGTACGTGTTCGTGGCGCTGGCGACGGTTTTGCTGGGATATATTACGCGGCTGGAGTTCGGAAAAGACTTTGTCCTGCCGGCGGTGTGGCTGGCGACGCCGATGATCCTGCTGCCTGGCATTGATGAATTCACCGCCAACACGGAAATGTTCATGCTGCTGCCGCTGGTGGCAACCATCACCGTATACATCCGCAGCCGGCATCGCGGCCACAGACCAAAATACTGGCTGGCAGCGGGGTTTTTAGGTGTGACGACGTTGTGTTACAAATACACCACGCTACCGGTACTTGTGTTCGTCTTTTTGGTTTGGTCGGGCGAGCAGTGGCGGCAGATGCATGACGCGAGATTGTTACGACAAAGTTGGCAGGCGGCGGTTCTTGGCGCATTGCTGGCGTCGATCCTGGAGTTGGGATTTTTTTTGGCCCATGACGGCGCGGCGCGGCTATGGGAATGCACGGTGCTGTTCAACCGCTACTATGTGGCGTCAAATAATTTTGCCGTGACCTGCCTCTGGTCCAGATTTGGAACTTTTTGGAACAACTGGTGGATTTTGTTTTTTATCCCGTGGGCCGCCTTGTTGCAGCCAAGACCGCGCGTCTGGTTCTGGCTGGGCATGTTCGTCAGCACAATTTTTGCGACCGGTGCGAGCGGATACCCGCAATACTATATTGTGATAATGCCGTTCTGGGCGTTGTTGAGCGCCGTTGGCATCTGCGCCCTCGCTTCGCGTATCACGGACCGGTCGGCGCGCCCGGCCCGATGGGCAAGATGTTTGCTCACAGCTGCGATCGTGCTTCTGGTGATCCGTCCCGATGTGCCTTGGCTGGTATGCACGCGTGAACGGTTTGCGGAAATGAAAATGGACGGGTTTCCATTCATCGGCTCGCCAGTGGTTGCCAGGCACATGGCCGAATTAAGCTCGCCCAACGATTTTGTTTTCATCGCCGGTTCTGAACCCCAGATTCTTTATTACGCCCGGCGCTTCAGCCACACACGATTCATAACCGTTTATCCGCTGATGATACCGACTGCGGTGGCGCTAAAATATCAGCGCGAAGCCATAGACGACTTGCGGGAATTCCCGCCGAAACTGATTGTTTCCACGCCGACACCAAACAGTTGGTTGTGGCAAGCGGGAACTCCGCCAGAATTTGATGAATTCTTGAATCAATTTTTACAGCAGGATTACGTTCTCGTCGGCGGCTACGTGACTGGCAAACAGGAAGGCCATTGGTCGGAACCGCTGGCAACGAACGAAACGGCGAATGCCGACTTGCTGGTCTTCACACGCAAGCCGGTGCGGTGATTCTCAATTTATTGGTTGGCAATATGCCCGGTCGGCCTGGGTTTGCTTGCCGTAGTTGACCGGACACTTTCCTGTTAACACCAGTTTCATTTTTAGCGTTGCTGGTGGGATTGTTTGTTTCACTCAATGCAATGGCTGGGTTCATGCCTCCGCAGGCGCGAATCTTGAGCAACATGGTGCCGGCCGGCAACTGGGACAAAGGATGGCGGGCTAGTTGGAATGGCCGCCCGGTGCCAGTTCTTCGCGCAGATTATGCCGTCCGCGTCGTTGTCGTTCCCGCCGGAAACGGAACGCTGGAATTTATTTACCAACCCAGTCAGCTTGATTCTCGGATTATGGCCGGCCGGTCTGGCCGTGATTGTTCTAGCCTGCTGGCTGATAGCAATCCCGATCCGGAGGGTCAAAATAAAACTACCTTCACTATTCGGGCCATGAGCCAGCCGTGGGGTCCGGCGGAAAAAGTCCGCGGACGATTTTCCGGACGCCCCGGAAACGTTGATTTGCCCCGGCCATGGCCCGTTGACGACGGTGGCGGAAGAAAAGGAACACATTCCGTTCTTTTGATTTACAGATGGTTCCATTGGCAAAGCAAAAAATGGACACGGCCAGGCGATCATCGGGACACATGGTGTGATCCTCAGCATGCGATTAAAGTTAACGTCGCAGTTTTTCTCCAGAACGCATCCCGGAATTACCGGTTGGTGTGTGAGCAGGATTCTGAGTGGAAGTGGCACAAGGATTGCGTGGTGAAAACCGGGCACAAGCCCGCGACTTATGAGATTCTCACTGGAGATTGGCAACACGGACAAGCACCTCGTCGAATTCAACTTCAATCAGCTTTACGGCACCCTGGTCATCCGCGTGGACGACCGGCCGATTTTCCAATCCACCCGCATTTTCAATGAGCCGGTCTGCGAAGTTTACCGCTTCGTGATTGATGGCGCGGAGAAATCGGACGTCCGGATTGAGAAACGACGCAAGCCGCTGTTTGGCCACCACAACACCATCTTTGTGAACGATCGCCTGACCCGGGTGGTTGACGGGTATTTTTGAACGGTTTCTCTGAAACGAAACCATCGCCTGCCGCGCGGCCACAGCCCGTTGACGACGGTCGCGGAAGAAAAAACCCACGATCCGTCTTTTCAATTCACGATTTCGGTTGTGGATTTCGAGTTGAATGCGCCTCGGCCTTGTTGTAGGATGAAATTGTGATGAAAAAAATCACTGCAATGAAGGTTCTGGATAATTACCGCGTCTGGTTGCACTTCAACGACGGCGTTGAGGGCGAGGTGGATTTTTCCCAAAAACCGCGCACAGGTGTTTATGGTTGGTGGAACAGTTACGAGAATTTTCGCAAGGCGCGCATTGGTGATTGCGGCGAACTGCTTTGGAACGACCAGCTTGATTTTTGTCCCGATTCGCTCTGGCTGCAAGTAACCGGCCAAAAACCGGAAGTGTTGTTGGATCAGAAACCACAACCCGTCCATGCCTGAAATCAGCCGTTTCCTCGGCATCTCGATTCGGATGTATCGGGACGAGCGTCTGCCACCGCATTTCCACGCGATTTACAACGAGTTCGCCGCGCAGATTTCCATCCGGCATCCAGCGATCATCAACGGCAAATTGCCGCCGCGCGTGCTGGGCTATGTGATTGAATGGGCTGCCTTGCACGAAGACGAACTCGCGCGCTGTTGGGATGCCGCGCGCACCGACCAGCCGATTGGAAAAATCGAGCCGCTGATTTGATTTGTCCCGGCCACGGCCCGTTGACGACGGTAGCGGGGGAAGAGGAATACAATCCGTTCTTTTGATTGCGAGAATGAAAAATCTCAAATATCAATCAAACAATCGAAGTTGATGCGCTTTATTTATCCAATAGGCATTGTGCTCTTAATGACCTTTTCTGGGTGTGGTGATCCAGACGTCCTGATAAAACAATTTACGCCGCCGGAAGACGAAGCGATTGCGACAAATTATATTGCCCTGCTTCGGCAAAATAAATTTGAGCCGATTGAGAAAGATTTAGACCCAAGCCTAAGAGGCGCCCTAACTCAAGAAACGCTGGTGAAAATGGCACAAGCAATTCCAGCTCAAGATCCCATTTCAGTAAAAGTTATCGGAGCGCAACAAGTTCGCAATCCAAGTTTTTACACAATAAATCTTTCGTTTGAATATCAGTTTCGGTCGAAATGGTTATTGATCAACGTTGCGACACAGAAGAAAGACGGCGTTTCCACTATCATCGGATTTAACGTCTATCCGTTATCGGACTCTTTGGAAAATCTCAATAAATTTACGCTGACGGGGAAAAATCTTCTGGAGTATGCGACACTGGCGTTTGCCATTTTGATTCCGCTTTTTATTTTGCACACTCTTGGGCTTTGCATCCGAACCAAAATGGACAAAGAAAATGGCTTTGGATAATTTTCATTTTAATTGGTCTTGGCAAGTTCACGGTAAACTGGACAACCGGCCAATGGAATTTTACGCCTTTGTCCTTCCAACTTTTGGGGCCTGGTGTATTCGCTCCTCCGTATAGTGCATGGCTAATTTCAATTTCTTTGCCGTTAGGAGCAATTTTGTTTCTGATTCGACGAAAGAAACTCGTGGCATCAATCGAACCTGGGCTGAATTGAATTTGCAAATTGACCCTTTCCGTTCGCGTTGTTACCCTTTCCTTCCGTTCCAACGGATTTATGCGACATACCATTTCAGTTTTGGTGGAGAACAAGTTCGGCGTGCTCACGCGCGTGGCGGGCCTGTTCAGCGGACGCGGCTATAACATTGACACACTCAACGTCGGCCCGACCCAGGACCCGACGACATCGCGCATGACCATCGTCACCCACGGCGATGAGGCCACGCTGGAGCAAATCGTCAAGCAGCTCAACAAGCTGCCTAACGTCATCAAGGTGCAGGATTTCCGCGACGGCGAATACGTGGACCGCGAACTCGTGCTCGTGAAAGTGGCTGTGGACTCCAAATCGCGCGCCGAGGTGATGCAGATCACGGACATTTTCCGCGCCAAAATCGTGGACGTGCAGCCCAAGAGCTTGTCCATCGAAATCACCGGCGCCGAGAGCAAGGTGGAAAAGTTCGTCGGCCTGATGGATTCGTTCGGCGTGACGGACATCACGCGTACGGGCAAAGTCGCCCTGCCCCGCAAGTAACCAAGCCCCGACGCAGGTTGCACGACTTTATCATCCTCCGGCCATCGTCGTGACTCAAAAATAGTTGTTACCCAAAGGCGTACTGGAAGATGATCCGGTTGGCTCAAAAATGGGTGTTGCCCAAAAACTCCATCGGGAAACGAAGGAAGCCGGGGCGCGGTGGCAGTCGGGCCTCCCTCGCATCCCGTTTATTGGGATGCGGTTCTTTTAATCGCCTGCCCCAGAACGTCAGGCTTTAGATAGTTGTCGGCTTGCTCGATCTGCCTGAGTTGCCGATCCACTTCCCGCCGGAGCGCAAAGGGATTGAGTTGGCGCTTGTGGGTTTGGAGCCGTGGCTTGGTTTGCGGCATCATGGACTGGCGGGCTGTTCAAGGCGCTCCCGGGTGTTGCCACGGCCAGTCCCAACGTGGCGGCAGTGCCCCGAATCGTTTGGAGGTCCGATTGTTCTAAAAAAACTTGTGCTGTAACCCATAAGTCTTTATAATCGCGATAATTGGCCGGACTTTGTTCTTCGGCGATGCCGAAGTGCGACTGTTTTCGGCCAAGCGGTAACATGGCACAAAAGCAAAACGCAAAATTGAGGATAAGCCGGGACGGAGATAAGTTGCTTTCAATTTCGCTCCCGTCAACGGAGAGGTCTGTCTCCCGGTTGGCGAAACCGTTGCCAGGTCGTTATCCATCAAATGGCAAACCGCGGCGTTTTTTGGGCACCGCAGTCTTTTCCGAACAAGCCTGGCGGGAAATCGCCCGCAGCCTGAAACTTTCAGGCCAGGAACTCCGGATCGTGCGTGGAATGTTCGACGATTGCACTGAAGGCACCATCGCCGCCAATCTCAAGATCTCGCCGCACACGGTTCACACGCACTGCGAACGTTTGTACCGCAAGCTCGCGGTGACGGGCCGGCTGAAACTGGTCTTGCGGATCATGGATGAATTCCTGGCGCTGACGGCCGCTCCCGGAAGCGGCCTGCCCCCCGTCTGCGCCAACTTCGCCCCCGGCCGCTGCCCGCTATGCCACGATTAGTTCGTGGTTTGCCTTCTCCATTTTCCCTTCTTGCTTCTGTCTTCGCGTTCCGGCCCTGTCCCCTGAACAGCCGACTTCTCAGCTTTCGCTGAAGGCGCTACTATGATCCATCGCAGCATAACTATAACCCGTTAAACCCTTTATTCACGATAAAAGCGGCCGTTGGGAAAGTGGCGTTTACTTAGAAGTTCTTCACTTTCTTCAACCAGAAATTACAGGTATGAACTCCCCTCATTACAATCCGCAAACGTTCCTAACAGTAAAAATCTGGCTGCCGTGCATCATCGTTGGCAGGAAACCCACCGGCGCGACCAACTGCAGCCGTTTCTACCGCACGGTTCAGGTTCCATAACCGCATGGGAGTATTGCTTTCTGAATATCGTTTAGAAATAAAAACCTGGATGCCTGGAAGGAGAGTTTATGAAAACCAAACGAAACCTGATTCAAATTTGCCTGCTGACTGTCGGGGTTCTGCTGATAGGGCCGGTTGCGCTCTGCCAGCCGGTGCCGCCTACCGCCAACAACGACAACTACAGCATGGTGGCAGGCACGACGCTGACGGTGGGGGCGCCGGGTGTGTTGGCCAACGACACGGCGGGTACGGGCGGAGGCACTTTGACGGCAGCTTTGGCAAGCGGTCCGGCGAATGGCACGCTGGTTTTTCCCGGGGATGGCTCTTTCAGTTACACGCCGACCAACGGTTTTGTTGGCACAGACAGTTTCACTTATCAGGCCGTTAACGGATCGCTTACTTCGAGCGTCGCCACGGTAAGTGTGACCGTCACGACGGAGGTCAGTCCTCCGTGGTTTGACAGGGCGTGGACTTATCGTCAGGCAGTAGTGGTGACGAATAATGGCAGCACACAGTTGGCGAACTACCAGGTGCAGGTGGTGTTGAACGGTTCGTTCAATTTTGCCGGGGCTTCGACCAACGGGAGCGACGTGCGGGTGGCCGCGCAGGACGGGACGACTCCGATCCCGTTTTGGATTGAATCCTGGAACACCGCGTCGCAGCAGGCGAGTATATGGCTTAAAATGCCATTGTTGCCCGCAAGCGGAACAACCAATGTTTTTATTTACTACGGTAATCCCGCTGCCACCGACCCTGCGGCTCTGCAAGCCGTGCCCCCCATTGGTCCGTTCAGCCGGGCCCCGGGCAATCCGATCATCCCCGCTGGAGACCCGGGCGGCGGACAAGAAATACTGGCTGAGAATATGGTATATGACAATGCCAGTAGCCACTATTGGATGGTCTTTGCCCACTACCAAAGTCCGTATGGGGTTGGCCTGATTTGGTCTGACACACCGGCTGATCCTACCTCATGGAACTGGGGCGGGATCGTTTACACCAATCCAAGTAGCGGAGGATTTGCGCCTTGCCTGGTACAATCCAATGGAACGAACTACATCTTTTATTCTGACTGGTCGGGAGCTTACTTTGGCGCTCAGCACAGTATAGTTTACATCACCTCGACCAACATAAGTGGTCCCTACTCGGCGCCCACCACGGTGCTCAGTCCAGCCGCCGGCACCTGGGAAAACTGGCGGGTGGATGAGCCTTATGTGTTCCAGCGGGATGACGGGATGTGGATCATGGTCTATATGGGGGATGCGGAAGCCATTGATGGCTCACAGTCGGGCGATCCCCAGGAACAGGTTGGGTATGCTTACGCCAGCGCCATCACCGGGCCATACACCAAGTATGCAAATAATCCGGTGATCGCGTTTGGGCCGCCGGGATCCTTCGATGCCGGGACCTGTGCCGATCCCTGGGTCTATGAATTCAACCACACTTACTATATCGGCTATACCACCAGTCCGACGGCCTCTTCGCCGTGGCAGACGAGCATGGCCACCACCACCGATTGGGTGACGTTCAACAAGTTGGGAGTGTTGTTCCCCTTGGATTCGTCGGGATGGGACGCGAATAACAGTTTCCGGGGAGCGGTGTCCCTTGTTAATGGCAATTATATTTTGAGTTACGTGGGCGATGGTTATGAGAGTGGCATTGCCACACAAGCGGTCTACCAGCCCATCAACACGCCGGCCGCTGTTTTCAATTTTTACGACAACTTTCCGGGCACAAGTTTGAATAGCACAAATTGGACGATTCATAAAGGCAGTTCCAGTCAGGCAGCGGTCGCCAACGGGCAACTGACGCTGACGGGCAACAGTTCGTCGTATGTCCAGATTATCAGCCAGCAGACCTTCGGCATGAATTATATGGTTGAGGCGTACGCGCAACATCCGCAGCAAGGAACGCTGAACATGGTGGCGGAGGTAGGGTTCGATGACGGCACTTTTGGGAACACAGTGCGGATCGTGGACGATTTTCCGACAAGCACCACTTATTGGAACCGCGAAGCCAAACTGACTGGTCAGGCGGACAACTTTAATGCGATGGCGGAGACGGCGGATTCGGGTTGGCACACATTCCACATTTACCGGCAGAGTTCGGAGGTGGCCGGTTTCCAGATTGACAGCAGTGCGGTCGAGACGGTGACCAACGCAAACGTGCCGACTTCCAGCCTGGCGCCGTTCCTGATGTCCTACACGAGCGGCGCGAATAATCAGTTTGTGGTGGACTGGATCCGGGTGCGCCAGTACGTGTCGCCCGCGCCGGTGGCGAGCTTGGGGACTCTGACCTATTTACCATCAAACGAACCTCCGCAGGCCATCAGCCAGGCGGTGAGCACGGTAGCGAACACGCCGGTGGCGGTGACCCTAAGCGGCTCGGACCCGGTCGGCTATGCGTACGGATTAACGTATGCAATTATGACTGGACCGACGAATGGGGTGCTGAGCGGTCAGGCGCCGAATTTGACTTACACCCCGGCGGCCAATTCTTACGGGTGGGACAGTTTTCAGTTCAAGGTGAATAATGGTCAGATGGACAGTGCGCCGGCGACGGTGACCATCACCGTTACGCCGGTGTTGCCTGTGGCCAATAACGACACCTACTACATGGCCGGAGGCACGACGCTGACGATGGCGGTGCCGGGTGTCTTGGCCAATGACACGGCGGGTACGGGTGGGGGCACTTTGACGGCGGATTTGGTGAGCGGGCCGGCGAACGGCATGCTGACGTTTCCCGGGGATGGCTCATTTAGCTACACACCGGCCAGTGGTTTTGTAGGGACGGATAGTTTCACTTACCAGGCCGCTAACGGCCTGCTCACTTCGGGGGTCGCAACGGTGACAGTAATCGTTGAGGGTGGGGGGTGGGGGGCAGGTGAAACCAATCCGCCGTGGTATAATGCATCATGGCTCTATCGTCAGGCGGTGGTGGTGACGAACAGTGGCAGTACAACTTTGACGAACTACCAAGTGGACGTGGGGTTGAGCGGTTCGTTTAATTTTGCCGGGGCGTTGACCAACGGGAACGACGTGCGGGTGACCCTGCAGGATGGGACAACACTGATTCCGTTTTGGATTGAATCTTGGAATCCCGGATTGCAGCAGGCCAGCATGTGGATGAAGGTGCCAATCTTGCCACCGGGTCAGACCACGTTGTTTATCTACTACGGCAATCCTGCTGCCACCGACCCCATGGTCCTGCAAGCTGTGCCTCCCCTTGGTCCATTCGGTCGGGCCTTGGGCAATCCGATCATTCCCACTGGGTCTCCGAACGGCGGACAAGGGATACTGGCTGAGAATATGGTGTACGACACGAACAGTGGCCTCTATTGGCTAGTCTTTGCCAACTACGCGAGTCCTGGGGTTGGCTTGATGTCGTCTGCCACACCGGCTGATCCTACTTCCTGGAATTGGGGCGGGATGGTTGTTAACAACAATGGCAACGGATCATTTGCGCCCTGTCTGGTTCAATCCGATGGGACCAACTACATCTTTTATTCTGACTGGTCGGGCCCTTTCTTTGGCGCTCAGCACAGTATAGTTTACATCACCTCGACCAACATAAGTGGCCCCTATTCAGCGCCCACCACGGTGCTAAGTCCAGCCGCGGGCACTTGGGAAAACTGGCGGGTGGATGAGCCCTATGTGTTCCAGCGGGATGACGGGACGTGGATCATGGTTTATATGGCGGATGCCGAAGCTATTGATGGTTCGCAGTCGGGTGATCCGCAGGAACAGGTTGGATATGCTTACGCCAGCGCTATCACGGGGCCGTACACCAAGTACGCAAATAATCCGGTAATCCCGTTTGGTCCGCCGGGATCCTACGATGCCGGAACCTGTGCCGATCCTTGGGTTTATGAATTTAACCACACTTACTACATTGGCTATACGACCAGTCCGACGGCCTCTTCGCCGTGGCAGACGAGCATGGCCACCACCACCGATTGGGTGACGTTCAACAAGTTGGGAGTGTTGTTCCCCTTGGATTCGTCGGGGTGGGACGCAGATAACAGTTTTCGTGGGGCGGTGTCTCTGGTGAATAGCAATTATATTTTGAGTTATACAGGAGACGGCTATGAGGCCGGTATTGCCACCCAAGCGGTCTACCAGCCCATTAACACGCCATCCGCCGTTTTCGACTTTTACGACAACTTTCCGGGTACAAGTTTGAATGGCAACAATTGGACGATTCAGGACGGCACTTCCAGTCAGGCGGTGGTCGCTAACGGGCAATTGACACTTACGGCACCTAACAGTTCGTCGTATATCCAGATTATTAGCCCGCAAACCTTCGCGCCGAACCATATGGTTGAGGTGTACGCGCAACATCCGCAGGAGGGAACGCTGAACATGGTGGCGGAGGTGGGGTTTGCTGGCAGTCCTTGGGGTGGGGACCTGGTGCGAATCGTGGACGATTATCCGACGAGCGCCACTTATTGGAGCCGCCAAGCCAGGACGAGCAGTGAGACAAGTTCAGGGCAGGAAATTAACTGGAACGAAATGGCGGAGGCGGCGGATTCAGGTTGGCACACGTTTCACATTTACACACAGAGTTCGGGGGTGGCTGGTTTCCAGATTGACACCAATGCGGTTGAGACGGTGGCGACCAATGTGCCGGTTGATAACCTGTCGGTATTCCTGATGTCCTACACAGGTAGCGCGAACAATCAGTTTGTGGTGGACTGGATTCGGGTGCGGCAGTACGTGCTGCCCGAGCCGGTGGCAGGCCTGGGCCAACTGCCACAAACCATCAACTTTAGCTCGTTGGCAGATAAGACCTATGGCAATGCTCCTTTCACCATATCCGCAACGTCATCATCGGGTTTGCCTGTCACATTCAGTATCGTCTCCGGCCCGGCCACCGTTCTCGCTAACACCATTACCGTTACGGGTGCCGGAACGGTTACTGTTCGTGCTTCACAAGCGGGTGACATAAACTATGCACCGGTATCTGTGGATCAGTCTTTCACGGCCAACAAGGCGACGCCAACGGCGACGCTGGCGGTGGACAACACGCCGGCGACCTTTGACGGGACGGCCCAGTCGGCGATTGTCGGGATCACGGCCAGCTCAGTCAGCGGCACGGTGGCCAACATTGCGACGGGTGGCGCGGCCAGTCAGACCGGCGCGGGCACCTATGCGGTGACGGCGGACTTCGTGCCGGACGACACGACCGACTACAACACGCTGATCGGACTGTCGGCGGGAAACTTTGTGATCGAAAAGGCGACGCCGACGGCAAGCCTGGCGGTCAACAACTCGCCGGTGACCTTTGACGGGACGGCCAAGGCGGCGACCGTCGGGATCACGGCCAGCTCGGTCAGCGGCACGGTGGCGAACATACTGACCGGCGGCGCAACGACGCAGACCGGCGCGGGGACTTATGCGGTGACGGCGGACTTCGTGCCGGACGACACGGCCGACTATAACACGCTGGTCGGACTGTCGGCGGGGAACTTTGTGATCAACCAGGCGACGACGCCCACGGTCACCGCAACATCACCCGCCAACGGCGCAACCGCCGTGTCGGTTAGCGCGGGGGTAACGGCGACGTTCAGCGAGGCGGTTGACCCGCTCACCGTTAATAGCTCGACGTTTGAACTGCTCGACTCGTCGGGCGCGGTTGTGCCGGCGACGGTTTCTTTCAATACGAACACGCTTACGGCCACATTGACACCGGCGCCCGCGCTGGGATATTCCGCAACCTACACCGCGACACTCGTGGGCGGCGACACCGACCCGAGCATCGAGGACTTGGCCGGCAACGCATTGGCTTCGGACTTTACCTGGTCATTCACGACCGCCCCGCCGCCCACTGAGGGACCGGGTGGGCCGATTCTCGTCGTCGCGAGCGCGGCGAACCCGTTCAGTTATTACTATGCCGAGATCTTGCGGGCTGAGGGTCTCAACGAATTCACCGTCACCGACATCTCGCTCGTGACGCCAGCGATACTGGCCAACTACGACGTCGTCATCCTCGGTAACCTGGCATTGACATCGGCTCAGGTCACGATGTTTGGCGACTGGGTGAACGCGGGCGGCAATCTGATTGCCATGCGGCCTGACAAACAACTCGCCCCGTTGCTCGGCCTGACCGACGCGTCGGCGACGCTTTCGAATGCCTACTTGCGGATTTACGGCATCGGCGCCGGCGCGGGCATTGTCACTAGTTCGATTCAATTCCATGGTGTCGCTGACGGCTACACTTTGAACGGCGCGACGGCGCTCGCCTCGCTGTACAGCAACCCAACGACAGACACGCTCCAGCCCGCCGTGACGACGTGCACCGTCGGGTCCAACGGCGGCCACGCGGCGGCGTTCACTTTCGATCTGGCCAGTTCGGTGATTTATACGCGCCAAGGCAACCCGGCGTGGGCCGGTCAGAACCGCGACGCCCAAGGCCCTCCGAACCGTTCGGATGACCTGTTTTTTGGCAACGCATCGTTCGACCCGGAACCCAACTGGGTGAACCTGAACAATGTCGCGATCCCGCAGGCGGACGAGCAGCAGCGCCTGCTGGCAAACTTAATCCTGCAGATGAATGCCGGTCACAAGCCCATGCCACGATTCTGGTATTTTCCGCGAGGGTTCAAGGCGGTCGTCCTGATGACGGGCGACGATCACGCCAACGGCGGAACCGTAGGACGGTTTCAACAGTACGAGGCCGACAGCCCAACTAACGGGTCGGTGGATGACTGGGATTGTATCCGGTCGAGTTCCTACATCTTCCCTGGCACGCCAATCACGGACGCCCAAGCGGCGGCCTTCGTCGCGGAGGGCTTCGAGATCGGCACGCATATTAACACCGGCTGCGCAGATTGGACGCCGGACCAATTGGAAGGGTATTATTCAAGCCAGTTGCCCGAAATCGCCGCTCAACTGCCCAGCATCGCGCCCGCCGTGACCGAGCGAGTACACTGCATCGCTTGGAGCGACTGGGCGACCATGCCAAAGGTCGAGATCACCAACGGGATCCGGCTCGATGCTACCTATTACTACTGGCCACCGAGTTGGGTGAATGACCAGCCCGGCTTTTTTACCGGCTCGGGCATGCCGATGCGCTTTGCGGACACTGACGGGACCATGATTGACTGTTACCAAGCCACCACGCAAATGACCGATGAATCCGGCCAATCATACCCATTCACCATTGACAGCCTGCTTGCTGGGGCGCTGGGACCGCAAGGTTACTACGGCGTCTTCACCGCCAACATGCACACGGATTTCAATCCGTCACCCGGTTCCGATGCCATCATCGCTTCCGCCCAGGCAAACGGTGTTCCCGTCGTGTCAGGCCGCCAGATGCTGGTGTGGCTCGATGGCCGCAACAACTCATCGTTCGGCTCGATCACATGGAGCGGCGGGGTGCTTGGCTTCACCGTGGTCGCGGCTCCCGGCTCGCGGAACATGCAGGCGATGGTGCCGACGACTTCTACGGCGGGCGCGCTCACCGGCATCACTCTTGGCGGCAACCCGCTGGCTTATACGACGCAGACCATCAAGGGCATGGAATACGCGTTTTTCGCCGCCACCAGCGGCGCTTATCAGGCAACTTACACGCCGGACACAACACCGCCGGTTATTTCAGCGGTTACGGCAACTCCCGGACTGGGGGGCACAGCGACAATCACTTGGACGACCGATGAACCATCCGATTCCCAGGTCAGTTACGGGACCGATCCCAACGCACTGACGCTCACTGTCTATGATCCCTCGCTCGTCACCTCACACAGCATCACCCTCACCGGCTTGGCCGTCTCGACGACCTACTATTTCCAAGTCACCTCTACCGACGCTTATGACAACAGCGCCACCTCACCGGCCAGCCCGGCGAGCATCAGCACGCCGTCGGCTGCTTTCGTGGACACGACGGTCGCTGATTTTAGCGCCGGCACTCTCGACGCGAACACCTACATCTCCCAGACCACTGATGGCGAGGTAATACTCAATCCGACCTTTGGAGATGAATTTTCTGAGTCGGCGTTGTCGAACGCTTGGTCGACCACCATTTTTGCAACCGGCGGCTCGGTAACTGTGGCCAACGGCAGCCTCACAGTTGACGGTGCAGCCGCGGGAACGACTGCGTCGTATGGGCCGGGCCGGTCGCTGGAATTTGTCGCGACGTTTGGTGCGGCGACTTACGAGCACGTCGGGTTTGCCTCGGACATCAACTCTGACGCGCCGTGGGCCATCTTCGGCACGTGGCAGAGCACCACCAGCCTCTATGCGCGGACCATTCTGGCGGGTGACAGCGGCGAAACTGACACGCTCATCCCGGGCAACTGGATCGGGAGCCCGCACCGTTACCGCATTGATTGGACCACAACGAGCGTCGTCTTCTCCATTGACGGCACGCCAGTGGCCACCAATGCCGCCGCGATCTCCGGCAACATGAGTCCAGTGGCGAGCGGTTACTCTGCCGGAGGACCCAGCCTGTCCGTTGACTGGATCCGGATGAGTCCGTACGCGGCAGCCGGCACATTTGTGTCGCGGGTCTTCGATGCCGGCAGTGCCGCGAACTGGAGTGCGCTCTCCTGGGACAACCAGACGCCACCGGGAACGACCCTGGCCATGAGTTATCGGATTGGCAACACCCCGACGCCAGATGCCTCGTGGACTGGCTTCATTCCGGTGACTGTTTCAGGCAGCACTCTGGCAGGCAACGCCCGGTACTTCCAGTACAGCGCCCAGTTGGCCACGTCCGATCCAAACCAGACGCCAGAGCTCGATGACGTGACCATCAGCTACAATCTTAATCCTGACACCGCGCCGCCAACAATCGTCTCTGCTTCGCCCGCCCCGGGTGCGACGGGCGTGTCCACCAACACGACCGTGACCGTGTCGTTCAGTGAGCCTGTGAACACGGCGACCATCACGACCAGCAGCTTCCGGCTGCGCCGCGTGAGCGATTCCACTGACCTTGCCGCCACGGTGAGCAGCCCCGGGGCAGTGGCAACCTTGACCCCCAACAGCCCGCTGCTCCCGGGTCAAACCTATCAGGTTACGGTGGCGGGAACGGTCACCGACCCGAGCGGCAACCCACTCGGCTCGGATGTCGTCTGGACGTTCTCGACCGCGCCTGTCACAGCCAGTCAAACAGACACGACCGTGGCGGACTTCAGCGCCGGCTCGACGGCCGGCTGTAGCCTAGTCGTTTCCGAGATTGGTGATGGCGAGGTGATTCTTGCTCCAACGTTCGACGAGGAGTTCACGGGCACGTCGTTGTCGGCCAACTGGACAAGCGGGACTTGGTCTGGTGGCGGCACCATTACTGTGGCTGGCGGCATGCTCACGGTTGACGGCGCATACGCGGAAACAACCGCAGCGTACGCGCCGGGCGGGTCACTCGATTTCGTGGCCACTATTGGTGCTGAACCATACCAGCATATCGGGTTTGCTTCTGACTCCTCATTCAGCTCGTTTGCGATGTTCAGCACATCCAGCTCGAGCAGTACCCTTTATGCGCGAACGAGCGGTAACTCGGATATTCCGATTTCAGGCAGTTGGCTCGGCAGCCCGCACCACTACCGCATTGATTCGACCGCTTCCAGCGTCGTGTTCTGGATTGATGGAGTGCAAGTCGCCTCGCAGGCGGTTGCCATCGGCGTCAACATGCGCCCGATTGTAAGTGATTACAATGTGGGCGCCCCGAATCTGACGGTTGACTGGATGCGGATCAGCCCTTACACGACACCATGCACGTTTACCTCTCGGGTCATCGATGCCGGTCAGGCGGTGACCTGGTACACGTTGGCGTGGACGGCTCTCACACCCGCGGGGACGACACTTGCCATGAGTTACCGGACAGGAAACACGCCGACCCCAGACGGCTCGTGGACCGCGTTCACTCCGGTGAGCACTTCGGGTGGCACTTTGGCAGCCAGCTCGCGGTACATCCAGTACGCTACGCAACTGGCGACTTCGGACACAACCCAGACTCCGGTTTTGGAGGATGTGACCGTGACCTACCTCTTATGCTCGCCCCCTGCGATCACGGGCAATCCGTCCAGTGCGACGAATTGCGTGGGCGATTCGGTGCCGTTCTCGGTCACGGCAACAGGTGACGGCTTGACTTATCAATGGCGCAAGGGTGGGGTGAACATTGACGGAGCAACCGGCAGCAGCTACACAAACGCATCAGTGGGCACCGGTGACGCCGGATCATACGATGTGGTGATCAGCGGCGCATGCGGTTCGCCAGTAACTTCAAGTCCGGCCACCTTGACGGTCAATCCGTTGCCGACGGTGAGTGTGAACTCGGCGACGATTTGCGCAGGCGGCTCGGCGACGCTGACGGCAACCAGCAGCGCGAACAGCCCGAGCTACTTGTGGAGTCCGGGCGGGGCGACGACGGCCTCGATCACAGTGACACCGTCTGCCACGACGATTTACACGGTGACGGTGACGGATGAGACGACGGGTTGTGTCAACAGCGGTTCGGGCACGGTGACGGTCAATCCGCTGCCAACGGTGAGTGTGAACTCGGCGACGATTTGCGCGGGCGATTCGGCGACGCTGACGGCAACCGGCAGCGCAGGCAGCCCGAGCTACTTGTGGAGTCCGGGCGGGGCAACGA
>Ga0181521_10000237_pt1 | contig 66174 bp, 63 predicted proteins | sample PEATcosm2014_Bin_32_FD_119764 | JGI IMG/M metagenome (GOLD analysis project Ga0181521, IMG submission 119764) | Peatland microbial communities from MTU Mesocosm Facility, Houghton, MI, USA - PEATcosm2014_Bin02_60_metaG | ecosystem: Environmental > Terrestrial > Soil > Wetlands > Peat | place... | reverse complement strand
TCCGACGTGAGTTTTTCCGGCGGCGTCTCCGAATATATTTATGGCGGCGAGGCCAAAGCGTTCGGCGACATCGGCCCGCAGCTCGCCGCCGAGGTGCGCGCGCGGCTGCGCGATTGGGGGCCGCAACTGGCGCGGCCCGACGCGCGCATCCGCGCCACCGTGATCGGCGCCTCGCAATATACGATGCAGGTTTCCGGCAGCACGATCTTCGTGTCGCCGCTCGAAACGCTGCCGCTTCGCAATGTGCCGGTGATCGCGCCGACGCTGCCGCTCGACGACGAGATCATCGATTCCGCTGCGATCGCCACTGCGATCAAAGCGGCGCTGAAGCGGCTCGATCTCGGCGACGGCCAAAGCCCGGTGGCCATTTTCGTGCCGTGGCGCGGCTCGGCGACCTTCCGCCGCCTCGACGATTTCTGCAAAGGCGTCGCCGACGGATTGGAGACTGTGCTGGCCCACGGCCATCCCATCGTGCTCGCCGGCGACGGCGACGTCGGCGGCCTGATCGGCATCCACTATTGCGAAGAGATGAAGCTGAAAAACCCGATCGTCTCGATCGACGGCCTCGAGCTCAAGGAGTTCGACTATATCGACATCGGCGCCATCCTCGACACGTCGGGCGCGGTGCCGGTGGTCATCAAGTCGCTGATCTTCCCGACCACGGCCGGCGTCGGCAAGGATTGGAAGGCGGAACGGTCCGTCGCGACCGTTGCCGCCGACGCGACATAGCCGCGGCCCATTCATCCACTGATTTATTGCATTGCACAATGAGCAGGCGGTCTGCGGTCAAAGCAGGCAGCCAGCCCTACAATCGGAACCGGAATTAACGTTCCTATTTTTCTCTAAGTCATTGAAATGTTGTACTTAAGCCCGATTCTCGAGGATGGCATCCATCTTGCTGTTTACGCATCAGAGGCGTTTTGCGCCGAGCCGCGGCAATGAGCAGTGCTGCCCCGGTTCGGGGTGCCGTCAACGATGACCATCGAAGGAGACGAACGATGGACTATGTGAAACCAGCCGATGTGGCGGTGGCCATGATCGAGGCCGGCCGGCGCAAGCTTGCGCTGTCGCCGCGCGACCTTCTGATCCGTGGCATGCTGTCGGGCGCCATCCTCGGCGTGGCGACCAGCCTTGCCTTTACCGGCGCGGTGCAGACCAACGTGCCGCTGGTCGGCGCGCTGATCTTCCCGGTGGGCCTGATCAGCATCGTGCTGCTAGGGCTCGAGCTCGTCACCGGCAGCTTTGCGCTGGTGCCGCTGCCGTGGCTCGAGCGCGAAGCCAGCGCCGGCTCCGTGCTCGTCAATTGGGGCTGGGTCTTCATCGGCAACCTGATCGGCAGCGTCGCCTATGGCGCGCTGCTCGCCATTGCGCTCACCAATATGGGAGCGACACCGCCGGCTGGAGTCGCCGCGCGCATCGTGCAGATCGCCGAGCTCAAGACCACCGGCTATGCCGCTCTCGGCTTTGCCGGGCTGGTCAGCTGTTTCGTCAAGGCGATGTTGTGCAACTGGTTGGTCTGCCTTGCGCTCGTTCTCGCCATGACCACGACCTCGACCATCGGCAAGATCGCCTGTGCCTGGATGCCGATCTTCATTTTCTTCGCCCAAGGCTTCGAGCACTCCGTGGTCAACATGTTCATCATCCCGACCGGCATGATGATGGGCGCCAAGGTCACGGTCGCCGATTGGTGGCTGTGGAATCAGATTCCGGTGACGCTCGGCAATCTGGTCGGCGGTTTCACCTTCACCGGGCTTGCCATCTACATGACCTACAAGCCACGCACGGCCGGCAAGGTTTTGGCGCCAACTCCCACCGGCGTGCCTGCGGAATAGACCCCCTCCCCTCCCTCCCCTCCCCCGCTCACGGGGAGGGTTCGTGGAGTGGTCGCGACGAATGGAGGTCGTGAGCAAACGGAAGAGCTGAATGTCGGGAGATTTCGAGCCAGAGCAAAAACGTTATCTCGAAGGCTTTATGGCCGGTCTGCAGATCGCGAAGACATCGCGAACTGCAGCCGGCAATAGCGCCGCAGCGGCCCTACCGAACGCAGTCACAGCAGAGCCGGTCGGCCCCGACGCCGCAGCGCTACGCGCTCAGGATCGCACTATCAAAGCCGGCGGCAAGCTGTCGGATCCGGAAAAATTCAAGCGCGAGCTGCATCCGCTCGACGGCTACGAGAAGCTGAAGGACCAGGCCGCCAAGAACGAGGCGCCGAAAGCCGACGATAATTTCCGCTGGCGCTTTTTCGGTCTGTTTTACTGCGCGCCAACGCAGAAATCCTATATGTGCCGGCTGCGCATTGCCAACGGCATTCTTTCGCATTGGCAGTTCTCGGGCGTCGGCGATCTCGCCGAGCGCTATGCCGGCGGCTACGCGCACGTGACCACGCGGGCCAATCTGCAGATGCGCGAGGTCGAGCCCAAAAACGCCGTCGCCATGGTCGAGGCGATCCAGGATCTGGGCTTGAGCTCGCGCGGCTCCGGCGCCGACAATATCCGCAACGTCACCGGCACGCCCACGGCGGGGATCGATCCGCAAGAGCTGATCGACACCCGGCCTTACGCGCGCGAATGGCACTTCCACATCCTCAACGACCGCTCGCTCTACGGCATCCCGCGCAAGTTCAACGTCGGCTTCGACGGCGGCGGCATGATCCCGGTGCTGGAAGACACCAACGACATCGGCTTTCAGGCCGTCGCGGTGAAGGACGGCTTCGGCGTCGAGCCGGGCATCTGGTTCAAGCTCATGCTCGGCGGCATCACCGGGCATCAGGATTTTGCCCGCGCTACTGGCGTCGTTGTCAAACCCGCAGACGCCACCAAGGTGGCGGATGCCGTAGTGCGCGTCTTCATCGATAACGGCGACCGCACCAACCGCGCCAAGGCGCGGCTGAAATACGTCCTCGACGCCTGGGGATTCGAGAAATTCCTGGGCGCCATGGAAGACAAGCTCGGCCACAAGCTCACCCGCGCACCGGAGACAGCCCTTGAAACACGACCGCCCTACGACCGCCTCGCTCACATCGGCGCCCACCCGCAGAAGCAGAAGGGCCTTCATTGGCTCGGCGTCGTCCTTCCGGTGGGCAAGATTACCGCCGAGCAGATGCGCGGCATCGGCAACATCGCCGAAAAGTTCGGCGACGGCGATATCCGGCTCACGGTCTGGCAGAATCCTTTGATCTCGGGCGTTGCCGAGGAGCGCGTAGCAGCCGCCGAGGCTGCCATTGAAGCGATCGGGCTCTCGACCAAAGCGACATCGATCCGCGCCGGGCTCGTCGCCTGCACCGGCAATGCCGGCTGCCGCCTCGCTTTGTCCGACACCAAGCGTCACGCCGAAGAGATCGCGCACTGGTGCGAAGCCCGCGTGCAACTCGACGGCCCGCTCAACATCCATCTCACCGGCTGCCCGAATTCCTGCGCGCAACATTACATCGGCGACATCGGCCTCGTCGGCACCAAGGTGCAGGTGTCCGAGGACGGCGATCAGGTCGAGGGCTACCACGTTCACGTCGGCGGCGGGTTCGGCCCGGATGCGGCGTGCGGCCGCGAGGTCTATCACGATCTCAAAGCCGAGGATGCGCCGCAGGCGGTCGAGCGCATGCTCAAGGCCTATCTCAGCCACCGCGCTTCGGCCGACGAAAGTTTTTTGGCGTTCACGCGCAGCCATGACATCGACGCGCTGAAAGCCCTGTTCGAGACGCAGGCGGTCGAATGACGCAGACGACACCACCGCCGATCCCGACACTCATTCCGGACTCCGCGCCGTTCTCCGCGGAGCAGCGCACTTGGCTCAACGGTTTCTTCGCCGGCCTATTGTCGCTCGATGGCGGCGTCAACGCGCTGTCATCCGAAGAGACCGCGGCGCTGATGAACGACGTCATAGGGACGGGCGCGGCGACGGCGCGCGGCCCGCTCGACGACGGCGACGACGGGCAGACGCCCTGGCACGACCCCGCCATGCCGATCGGCGACCGCTTGCAGCTTGCCGAAAGCCGGCCGCTGCGGCGGCGCATGATGGCGGCCATGGGCCAGCAGGATTGCGGCCAGTGCGGCTACAATTGCGAGGATTACGCCAACGCCATCGTCCTGAAGAACGAGGAGCGGCTGAATCTGTGCGTGCCCGGCGGCAAAGACACCACGCGGATGCTCAAGACGCTCTATGCCGAATTCGGCGCCATCCCGGCGACCGCCAAGGCGCCGGCGATCGTGCCCGCTCCTGCCGCCGACGCGGCCGCCGCTCCGACGCCGACGCGGGACAATCCGGCCGAGGCGACATTCGTCTCGCGCACCAGGCTCAACAAGCCGGGTTCGCAGAAGGAGACGTGGCATATCGATATCGATCTGGCGCAGAGCGGGATCGACTACAGCGTCGGCGATTCGTTCGGCATGTTTCCCCATAACGAGCCGGCGCTGGTCTATGCCGTGCTTGCCGCGCTGGGTGCGCCGCCCGACTTTCCGATCGCCGGCCGCCCCTTGCGCGATGTTTTGACCGACAGCGTCTCGCTTGGCGTCGCGCCCGATATGCTGTTCCAGCTCATCTCCTACATCACCGGCGGCGAACGGCGGCAGAAGGCAAAGGCGCTCGGCTCCGGCGGCGATCCGGACGGCGACGCCGCCACGCTCGATGTGCTCGCGGCGCTGGAGAAATTTCCCGGCATCCGGCCCGATCCCGAAGCCTTCATCGAAGCGCTCGATCCGCTGCAGCCGCGGCTTTATTCGATCGCGTCGTCGCCGAAGGCCGTGCCCGGCAAAGTGGCGCTCACCATCGACACTGTGCGCTACAAGATCGGCAAGCGCGCGAGATGCGGCGTCGCCTCGACCTACTTCGCCGACCGCATCGCGCCTGGCACCAAGATGAAGGCCTATATCCAGAAGGCGCAGCATTTCGGCCTGCCCGCCGACCCGTCGATCCCGATCATCATGATCGGGCCGGGCACCGGCATCGCGCCGTTCCGCGCCTTCCTGCATGAGCGCATGGCGACCAAGGCGCCCGGCCGCAACTGGCTGTTCTTCGGGCACCAGCGCCGCGACTACGACTTTTTCTATGAGGACGAGTTGAGCGGCATGCGCTCAGCCGGCGTGCTGACGCGGCTGTCGCTGGCCTGGTCGCGCGACGATAATCAGAAATTTTATGTGCAGGACCGCATGCGCGAGGTCGGCCGCGATTTTTGGGCCTGGCTCGCCGAAGGCGCTCACGTCTATGTCTGCGGCGCCATCACCATGGGCAAGGACGTCGAGCGCGCCATGGTCGACGTCATCGCGGCCCATGGCGCGCGCACCATCGATCAGGCGGTCGCGTTTCTCGCCGAGCTGAAAAAAAACCACCGCTATCATACCGACGTGTATTGAGCGCAGCGGTACCCTCATTCCATCTTCGCTCCGGATGCCTTGATGATCGCGGCCCATTTTGGAATTTCCGCTGCGATATAGGCGGTGAATTCATCCGGCGTGTCGCCCACGATATCAATGCCGAGCGCGGCGAGTTTCTGCTGCACACCGCGGTCTTTCAGCGTCTCGACAATCGCGCGGTGCAGCGTCTCGACGATGTCGCGAGGCGTGCCGGCCGGCGCGACCAGGCCGTGCCATGTCGTCGCTTCAAAGCCTGGGAGCCCGGCCTCGTCCATGGTCGGAATGTCAGGCAGGATGGCGGTGCGCTTGAGCGTGGTCACGGCGAGCGCGCGCACCTGACCGTTGCCAAGAAACCCCATGACACCGGATGTCGTGGCGAACATCATTTGATCAGAGCCGGCGATGACGTCCTGCAGCGCCGGCGCCGAGCCCTTGTAGGGCACATGCACGATGTCGATATGGGCCTCGGCCTTGAACAATTCGCCGGCCAGATGCGCCGCCAAGCCGTAGCCCGAGGACGCGAAGTTGAGCTTGCCCGGATTGGCCTTGGCCAGCGCGATGAGCTCGGCGAGCGAATGCGCCCGCACGTCGAGATTCACCACCAGGACATTGGCCTGGGTGCCGATCAGGCTGATCGGCGCAAAATCCTTTACCGCATCGAAGCCGATCTTGCTGTAGAGGCTGGCATTGGTGGCGAGGATCGCGTTGTTGCCCAGCAGCAGCGTGTAGCCGTCGGCCGCCGCGTGGGCCACGACCTCGCCCGCGACATTGCCGCCCGCGCCCGGACGATTGTCGACGACGAAGGGCTTGCCGAGCACGCTGCCGAGCTTGTCGGCCATGATGCGCGCCAGAATGTCGCTGGCGCCGCCGGGCGGGAAACCGACGACGATGGTGACTGGCCGTTCCGGATAGTCGGCGGCGCCGGCAATGGCCGTCGCGCACAACAGCGCGAGCGTTGCGGCCGCGGCGCAGATCAGTCGCTTGAGCATTCCTGTTCTCCCGTGGCGCGACAATAAGGCCGCGGCGAACGCAGGCAAGCGCCGGCGCCTCGCAGCGCTCATGCAGCTTTGGCCGATGACTCCCGCGCCAAGCTCGCGCTAGAACTCCATATCCGATCCGGGGGAGTGGCCGATGCGCACCGGCGCCGAATATTTACGTTCGCTCAATGACGGCCGGCGCGTTTTCGTCGACGGCGAGAGCGTCAAGGACGTGACCGCGCATCCGGCGTTCCGCCAGGCGGCGCGGTCGGTCGCGAACCTCTATGACATCGCGGCCGATCCGGCGCAGCGCGAGCGCATGACGTTTGCGTCGCCGAAGACCGGCCAGCCGGTGTGGCGCGCCTGGCAGATTCCGCGCACGCACGCCGATCTGCGCGCCCGGCGGCTGTTCTCGGAAACCTGGGCGGAAGCGACCTTCGGCCTGATGGGACGCTCGCCGGATCACGTCGCTGGCTTCTTCACCGGCTATGCGGCAACCCCGCAGGTGTTCGCCGCCGCGGGGCAAAAGTTCGCCGACAATCTGGTCGCGTTCTACGAGTTCATGCGCGACAACCACATCTACGCCAGCTACGCCATCGTGCCGCCGCAGATCGACCGCTCGAAACCGGCGCACAAGCAGAGCGATCCGACGCTCTATGCCGGCGTCGTCAAGGAGCGCGACGACGGCATCGTGATTTCCGGCGCCCAGCAGGTCGCGACCGGCGGCGTATTGTCCGACTGGATTCACTTGAGCTGCATCCACCCGCTGCAGCCCGGCGACGAGAACTATGCCAACTGCCTTGCCGTCCCGGTCAATGCGCCAGGCGTGACGCTCATCCCGCGGCGCCCGTTCGCGCTGCATGCCGACAATGAATTCGACTATCCGCTGTCGAGCCGGTTCGACGAGTCCGACAGCTACGTCGTGTTCGACAACGTGCTGGTGCCGTGGGAGCACGTCTTCATCTACCGCAATCTGGAATTGACCCGCGACCAGTGGTTCAAGACGCCGTCGCATTCGCTGGGCAACCATCAGGCGCAGGTGCGCTACGTCACAAAACTGCGCTTCATGATGGGGCTCGCGCAACGCACCATCGAGATGATCGGCAGCTCAGGCCTGCCGCCGGTGCAGATCGCCATGGGCGAGATCGCGGCGCTGGTGTCGATCTATGAGGGCATGCTGCTGGCTCACGAGGTCGCGGCGCCGATCCGGGACGGCGTGCTGTGGCCGTCGGTGATCACGCTTTATGCGGCGATGGCGATGCAGTCGGAGTTCAACGGCCGGATGCTCGAAACGATCCGCGAGCTGGTGAGCTCCTCGGTGATCTCGCAGCCGTCTTCGTTGGCCGATTTCGACAATCCCGAGGTCGCGCCATTGATCGAGCGCTATATGCGCTCGGGCACCATGGACGCGCGATCGCGGACCGCGCTGGTGCGGCTGTTGTGGGACTTCCTCGGCACCGAGTTCGGCAGCCGCCATCAGCAATACGAAAAATTCTACGGAGGCTCGCCGTCGATCGTGAAGCAGAACGTCTATCGCAATTTCGATTTCAAGCGGGCGACGGCGATGGTTGATCGGGCGCTTAACCTGCCGCCGCTGGAGAAGTGAAGCGCCGATTGTGTGCCCTCTCCCCTTGCGGGAGAGGGCTCCTCGGTATCAACAGGAATGGGTGAGGGGTTTGGGCGCGACGACGCCCCCTCACCCGATAGAGTTTGCTGAGTCTCTTGCGCCGCCCTCTCCCGCGAGGGGAGAGGGCATGCCCTTTACGCCTCGGCGTCGGCAAGCTGCGGCACCGAAGCCGGGGCCTTTTCCGCCGCCTTCGGCTCCAGCGCCGCTGCCACTGCTTCCTCGACGCGATCGAGCCAGACGAATTCCATCTCGCGGCGCGCGATCTCGGGAATGTCGTCGTAGTCGCGGCGGTTGCGCGCCGGCAGCATGACGCGCTTGATGCCGGCGGAGTGCGCGGCGACGACCTTCTCCTTGATGCCGCCGACCGGCAGAACGAGACCGCGCAGGCTGATTTCGCCTGTCATCGCCGTGTCGCTGCGAATGGTGCGCTCGGTCATCAACGAGACCAGCGCCATGAACATGGCGACGCCGGCGCTCGGTCCGTCCTTGGGGATCGCGCCCGCGGGCACGTGGACGTGGATGTCGCTCTTCTCGAAGCGGCTTGGATCGATGCCGAGCGCGGCGGCGCGGTTCTTGACGATGGAGAGCGCGGCTTGCGCGCTTTCCTTCATCACGTCGCCGAGCTGGCCGGTGAGGATCAGCCGGCCGGAGCCCGGAATGCGGGTGGCTTCGATGAACAGGATGTCGCCGCCGACCGGCGTCCAGGCCAAGCCTGTCGCCACGCCGGGCACGCTGACGCGCATCGCCACTTCGTTTTCGAATTTTGGCGCTCCAAGAATCGTCACCAGGTCCTCGCGCGCGATGCGGATCGGACCGCTCTGTCCCTCGGCAACGCGCACGGCGGCGTTGCGCAAGACCTGACCGATCTGGCGCTCGAGGCCGCGCACGCCGGCTTCGCGGGTGTAGCCCTGGATGATGTCGCGCAGCACGTCATCGCCGATTTCGACCTGGCCGGGCTTGAGCCCGTTCGCCTCCAGCTGGCGGCGCACGAGGTAGCGATGGGCGATCTCGAGCTTCTCGTCGGCGGTGTAGCCGGCAAGGCTGATGATCTCCATGCGGTCGCGCAGCGGGCCGGGCACCGTATCGAGCATGTTCGCCGTGGTGATGAACACCACGCGGCTCAGGTCGAACGGCACCGCCAGATAGTTGTCGCGGAACGTGTTATTCTGCTCCGGATCAAGCACTTCGAGCAGCGCCGCGCCGGGATCGCCGTGAATGCCGGCGCCAAGCTTGTCGATCTCGTCGAGCATCATGACGCAGTTGCGCGAGCCCGCCTTGCGGATGGCCTGAATGATGTTGCCGGGCAGCGCGCCGATATAGGTGCGGCGATGGCCGCGGATCTCCGCCTCGTCGTGCACGCCGCCGAGGCTGACGCGCACGAACTTGCGGCCCATGGCGCGCGCGATCGATTGGCCGAGCGACGTCTTGCCGACGCCGGGCGGACCGACGAAGCACAGGATCGGCGCCTTGCCCTGCGGGGCGAGCTTGCGCACAGCGAGATATTCGATGATGCGGCGCTTGATCTTGTCGAGGTCGTAGTGGTCCTCGTCGAGGATTTTTCGCGCCTCGGCGATGTCGATCGGCTTTTTCTCCGGCAACGCCCACGGCAGCTCGATGAGCCAATCGAGATAGGTGCGCACCATGCCGTATTCGCCGGCCGCTTCGGGCATGCGTTGCAGCCGGCGCAATTCCTTGCGCGCCTGGTCCTCGATGTCCTTCGGCATGCCGGCCTTGGCGATTGCCGCGTCGAGCTCGGCCATCTCCGCGGCCTTGCCCTCCTCGCCTTCGCCGAGCTGGCGCTGGATCGCCGCCATCTGCTCGCGCAGCAACGCCTCGCGCTGCCGCTCGTCGAGCGCGACCTTGGTCTGCCGGCCAATCTCCTGCGACAGCCGCAACACCTCGATGCGGTGAGCGAGCAGCCGCGACACCTTCTCCATGCGCACCGCGATGTCGACGGTCTCAAGGATCTCCTGCTTTTCCTCCGGCTTCACGTCCATATAGGCGATCGCCAGGTCGGCCAGCGCCGGCGGCGCCTCGATCGACTGCACGGCGGCCAGCAAGTCCGCCGGCACCTGGGGCAGCAATTGGATGGCCTCGATGGTCTTTGCCTTGAGGTCGACGAAGCGCGCTTCGATTTCGGGCGTGCGCACACTGGGCTCGGGAATCCGCACCACGCGCGCGACCAGGAACGGCCAGCCCGACAGATATTCGTCGATCTGGAACCGCTGCTCGCCCTGGCAGACGAGGTGGTTGGTGCCGTCGGGCGCGGTGATGTAGCGCACGATATTAGCGACCGTGCCCATGCGATGCATGTCGATCGAGGTCGGATCGTCGACCTCGGCCGAGCGCTGCAACAGGATACCGACCTGGCGCTGCTCGCGCACCGCCTGCTGCGCAGCCGCGATCGACTTCGGACGGCCCAAAGTGATCGGCAGCACGAGGCCGGGAAACAGCACGGTGTTGCGCACCGGCACGATGATCAGCGCGTCAGCCGGCAATGGCGGCAACGCGCCGCCCGTTCCGTCTTTTGCAAGCACTTCAGCCACGAGCAGTCCCCACTTTCTGCAAAGTAATCACCAAACAACCGGTGGCGGCGGCGCGGCGCACCGCGCCGTAGCGGCCGGGCGGCAGCCGCAGCCGCCGATAGAATCGCCCTTGCGGCAATTCGAGCCGATGGATGATGGCCGTGCGCAGTTCCGCCGGCAGGACGCGGGTTCCTGTGACCACGAGATCGCCGTCCTCGATCACGGCTTGCGCGCTGTCGGCGTCGACGCCGGGCAACGCCACCAGCGCCAAGACCTCGAATTCGGTTTCCAGAATGTCGACCGGCGGCTCCCAGGCCGGCAGGCGCGCCTCGGTGCCGGTTGGCCGAAACAGCTCCCGGTGCATACGCTCGGCCCGCGCCAGCATCTCGCAGGCTTCCGACCACATCCAGTCGCGGGCCACGTCACGGGCCATGATGCATTCCCTCCAGCTACGGACGAGATATGTGTGGTTCGGGAAGGCGAAATTCAACGCCGACGGTGATTACCGGCTCGGCCAGCCATTAAACACGGCTGGAGCGCACGCCTTCGGCAAGCTCGCGTACAAGGCCGGTGACCGCGGGCACCGTCGCGGCCGTCGGCCTGTCGCCGGGTCCAAGACTCTTGCCCACCGCATCGACCAGCGCCGAGCCGACCACGACGCCGTCGGCGCCTGCCGCGATGGCGCGGGCCTGTTCCGCCGTGCGCACGCCGAAGCCGACGCACACGGGAAGTTTTGTGTGCCGTTTGATGCGCGCCACGGCGCCGGAAACCTTGCCCGGGTCGGGCGCGGCCGAGCCGGTAATGCCGGCGATCGAGACGTAGTAGACGAAGCCCGATGTATTGGTGAGCACGGTCGGCAGCCGCTTGTCGTCGGTGGTCGGCGTGGCGAGGCGGATGAAGTTGAGACCAGCCTTGAGCGCCGGCAGACACAATTCGACATCCTCCTCCGGCGGCAAATCGACGACGATCAGTCCATCGACGCCGGCGGCCTTGGCATCGGCGAGAAATTTGTCCACGCCGTAGACGTAGATTGGATTGTAGTAGCCCATCAGCACGATCGGCGTCGCGTCGTCGCCGGCGCGGAAGTCGCGCACAAGGCGAAGCGTCTTCTTCATGTTCGCCCCGGCATGAAGCGCGCGCAGGCCCGCGGCCTGGATCGCCGGACCATCGGCCATTGGGTCCGTGAACGGCATGCCGAGCTCGATCACGTCGGCGCCGGCTTTTGGCAGCGCTTTTAGAATGGCGAGCGACGTCGCTTCATCAGGATCGCCTGCCATGGTGAAGGTGACGAGCGCAGCGCGGCCTTCCTTGCGCAGCGCGGCAAAGCGCCGATCCATGCGTTCGGTCATCGCGCTTTGCTTCCCAGATGCTGCGCCACCGAATCCAGATCCTTGTCGCCGCGGCCGGAGAGGTTGACCACCATGAGGTGATCCTTCGGCTTTTGCGGCGCCAGATCGAGCACTTTTGCGATGGCGTGCGCCGGCTCTAGCGCCGGGATGATGCCTTCGAGCTTGGACAAGAGCTGGAAGGCGTTGAGCGCCTCGTCGTCGGTCGCCGACAGAAACGTGATGCGGCCCATGTCGGCGAGCCACGCATGCTCCGGCCCGATGCCGGGATAATCGAGGCCGGCCGAGATCGAATGCGCTTCGTTGATCTGGCCGTCCTCGTTCATGAGCAGATAGGTGCGGTTGCCGTGCAGCACGCCGGGCCGGCCGCCGGCGATGGAGGCGGCGTGCATGCCGGTATCGAGGCCGTGGCCGGCCGCCTCGACGCCGAAAATTTCGATCCCGGCATCGTCGAGAAACGGGTGGAACAGGCCCATGGCGTTGGAGCCGCCGCCGATGCAGGCGATCAGCGAATCCGGCAGCCGGCCTTCGGCCTGCTGCATCTGCTCGCGGGTCTCGCGGCCGATGATCGATTGGAAGTCGCGCACCATCATCGGATAGGGATGCGGACCTGCGATGGTGCCGATGCAGTAGAACGTCGAATCGACATTGCTGACCCAGTCGCGCAGCGCTTCGTTCATGGCGTCCTTGAGCGTCTTGGCGCCGGACTCCACCGGCACCACCTTGGCGCCGAGCATGTGCATGCGGAACACGTTCGCCTTCTGCCGCTCGACGTCGACTGAACCCATGTAGACGATGCATTCGAGGCCGAAGCGCGCGCACAGCGTCGCCGTTGCCACGCCGTGCATGCCGGCACCGGTCTCGGCGATGATGCGTTTCTTGCCCATGCGCCGCGCCAGAAGAATCTGGCCGAGCACGTTGTTCACCTTGTGTGCGCCGGTGTGATTGAGCTCCTCGCGCTTGAGATAAATCTTGGCACCGCCCGAAAGGCCGGAGGCCGTCTGTCTGCAATGCTCGGTGAGCCGCTCGGCGAAATAGAGCGGCGACGGCCGGCCGACATAATGGGTCAGATAGCCGTCCATCTCCTTCTGGAAAGCCGGATCGGCCTTGGCCTGCGCATAGGCCTGCTCCAGCTGCAAGATGAGCGGCATCAGCGTCTCGGCGACGAAACGGCCGCCATAGATGCCGAAATGCCCGTGCTCGTCGGGCCCGCTGCGAAACGAGTTGGGTCGCTGAACGGTCATGCGGGACTCGTGATGGATGCGGCGGCAACGCGAGCCGCGCGAACGAAGGCGCGAATCTTGCCGGGATCTTTTTCGCCCGGCGCGCGCTCGACGCCCGAGGAAACGTCGACGCCGGGCGCCCGCGTGATGCGCAGCGCCTCGCCGACATTATTGGCATCGAGGCCGCCCGACAGCATGAACGGCACGCCGGGATCGAGATTTTCCAGGAGATGCCAGTCGAACGGCCTGCCGAGACCGCCCGGCCGCGTCGCCTCGCGCGGCGCACGCGCATCGCACAGCAGGCGATCGGCTATGCCGGCATAGCGGGCGATGCCGTCGAGATCGCTTTTCGCCGCGATCGGCAAGGCCTTCATGACCGGCAGGCCGAACATGCGCCGAACGGCCTCGACCCGCGCCGGAGATTCGGTGCCGTGCAATTGCAGCATGTCCGGCTGCAACGCCTCGACCACCGCGTCGAGCAGCGCATCGTCGGCGTCGACGGTCAACGCGACCTTTTGCGCGCGCTCCAGCACCCGCGAGGCAAGCGCGTGCGCCCGCTCGAATGTCAGGTGCCGCGGCGACGGCGCAAAGAACACGAAGCCCACCATGTCGGCGCCCGCTTCGAGCGCGACATCGAGGGCGTCGGGCGTGGAAAGGCCGCAGATTTTGACGATGACTGACATGGTTGCCCGAGGTCGCCTGTCCTTGATTGGCGCCCTTCTACCTCCCTGCGCGGGCTTTGTCTTGCTCGGGGACGGCAGCGTCCTTACTGGACCGGCGGCCGCAGCTGAAGCCGTTCCGGCGGCTTGGCCGTCTCCGGGACGCGTGCGCTGCCGCTCGGGGTGTGGCGGAGCGAAGCGAGCTCGCTGCGCAGCTCGCGGATGTCGCGTTCGAAGCGCCGCGCGGTACGCCGCAAATGGCCGTGCCGCAGCCACGATGCCGCGCCGCCGATCAGCACGCCGGCGATGAGCAGCCCGATGACCAGAACGAACAGCGGCAGGGTCAGCGATGTCGCCGGGTGCTCCGAACTGAACGGGTCGAGCGACACCGTCACGATCTGACGGTTGGCCACCGCAAAGGCGATGATGACGATGGCGAGCGGTATGAGGATGACGGCCGCGACGATCTTGCGCAGCACGCCTCCGGACGATCGCGGCTCGCGGCTCAACCTGGATTCGCGCGATTGAGCCGCTCGCGCATTTCCTTGCCGGTCTTGAAGAACGGCACGCATTTCTGGTCGACGGCGACGTGGGCGCCGGTGCGCGGATTGCGGCCGGTGCGCGCCGGGCGCTGCTTCACCGAGAACGCGCCGAAGCCGCGCAGCTCGACTCGGTCGCCGCGCGCCATCGCCGCGATGATCTCGTTGAGAATAGCGTTAACGATATTCTCGACGTCGCGCTGATAGAGATGCGGGTTCTGCGTGGAAATGTGCTGAACCAGTTCGGACTTGATCATTGTCGCCGCCTCGTCGCCCGCGAACGTTGCCTCAATTCGCCGGCGCAGGGTGCCAAAGCGCCAACAGACCGTCAAGATTGAACCGCTCTACCTCGGCAACCATGCCCCAGTCGTCGAGCCGTCGCGCCAGCGTCGAAAAACCCGTGGCGTCGAGCAGAGCCACGACGGAGGCGTGCAGGAACGGCAGGTCGCCGAAACGGCTCTGCAGCTGATAATCGCGCACCGGCAGCTTGGCATCGACGTTCTTTTCCTTGGCGAGCCAGGCCAGCGCGGTCCGTTCATCGCCGAGTTCGTCGATCAGTTTGAGGTCGATCGCCTGATGGCCGGTGAAGACGCGGCCGTCGGACACCGTCTGCAATTCGCTGTCGATCAGGTGACGGCGATCCTGCACGAGGTTTTTGAACCAGGCGTAGGAATCCTTGATGATCGATTCCAGCGCCGCCTTGGCTTCCGGGCTGGTCGGCTCAAAACCGCTCGGTGACGCCTTGAGCGGGCTCGATTTCACCGCCTCGACCTTGACGCCGATCTTGTCGAGCAGGTCGGCGAAGTTCGGATATTGGAACAGCACGCCGATCGAGCCGACCAGCGAGGTCTGCTGCGCCACGATGTGGTCGCCGGCGAGCGCGGTGATGTAGGCGCCGGAGGCGGCCAAGCTTTCGACGACAATGACGACCGGCTTCTTGTCACGCAGCCGCGAAAGCGAGTCGTAAAGCTGCTCGGAGCCGGCGGTGGTACCGCCGGGGCTGTCGACATGGACGATGACGGCGCGCGCCAGCGACGAGCGGGTGAGCCGGTCGAGCGCCTGCACCCGGTCACGATCGCCGCGGATCAGGCCCTCGATGGTGACGCGAGCGATATAAGGGCGGACGCCGGTGAAGCCCGCGCGGTTGCTGCCCAAAACCGCCACGCCGGCGACGGCGAGCACGATCACGCCGATGGCGATGACGCGCCAGAACGTGAGCTTCCTGCGCATTCGGCGGCGGTCGACGATCAGGTCGGCATCAAGCGACATGGCCGGGCTCCTTATTTTTCTCCCTCCCCCGTTTAAGGGGAGAGGTAATGGTTATTCGTCGGCGTCGTCGTCGCCCTTCTCGTTCTCCTCGCCCTTGCGCTTGAGCGCGGTGCCGAGGATGTCACCCAGCGTCGCGCCGGAATCCGAGGAGCCGTATTGCGCGATCGCCTCCTTCTCCTCGGCGACTTCCAGCGCCTTGATCGAGACCTGCACTTTGTGGGTGCGCCGGTCGAACTGGATGACGCGGGCGTCGACCTTCTGGCCGGCGGCGAAACGGTCTGGACGCTGCTCGGAACGGTCGCGCGCCAGCTCCGAACGCTTGATGAAGGAGGAGTACTCGGTGCCGACGATCTTCACGTCGATGCCGCCTTCCTTCACGTCGGTGACTTCGCAGGTAACAACGGCACCCTTCTTGAGCTCGCCGGCAGCGCCGGCTTCCGCGGTTGCGCCGGCGGCGCCGCCGCCAGTGAGCTGCTTGATGCCGAGCGAGATGCGCTCCTTCTCAACGTCGACATCGAGCACCTGCGCCTTGACCTTGTCGCCCTTCTTGTACTCCTCGATGACCTGCTCGCCCGGCCGTTTCCAGTCGAGATCGGACAGGTGCACCATGCCGTCGACGTCGCCGTCGAGGCCGAGGAACAGGCCGAACTCGGTCTTGTTCTTGACCTCGCCCTCGACCTCGGAGCCGGACGGATATTTTTCCAGGAACACTTCCCAAGGGTTGCGCATGGTCTGCTTGAGACCGAGCGAAATGCGGCGCTTGACCGGATCGACCTCGAGGACTTGCACCTCAACTTCCTGAGACGTCGAAACGATCTTGCCGGGATGCACGTTCTTCTTGGTCCACGACATTTCCGAGACGTGGATGAGGCCTTCGATGCCGGGCTCGAGCTCGACGAAGGCGCCGTAGTCGGTGATGTTGGTGACGCGGCCCTTAAAGCGCGCGCCGACCGGATATTTGGCCTCAATACCCTGCCACGGATCGTCGAGCAGTTGCTTCATGCCGAGCGAGATGCGGTGGGTCTCGTGGTTGATCTTGATGATTTTGACCTTCACCTGCTGGCCGATATTGAGCACCTCGGACGGATGATTGACGCGCCGCCAGGCGATGTCGGTGACGTGCAGGAGGCCGTCGATGCCGCCAAGATCGACGAAGGCGCCGTAGTCGGTGATGTTCTTGACCACACCGTCGATTACCTGACCCTCTTCGAGATTCTGCACCAGCTCCTGGCGCTGCTCGGCGCGGGTCTCTTCCAGGACGGTGCGGCGCGACACGACGATGTTGCCGCGGCGGCGATCCATTTTCAGGATCTGGAACGGCTGCTGGTTGTTCATCAGCGGCGACACGTCGCGGATCGGCCGGATATCGACCTGCGAGCGCGGCAGGAATGCCACGGCACCGTCGAGGTCGACGGTGAAGCCGCCCTTGACCTGATTGAAGATGACGCCCTGGACCTTTTCGTTGTTCTGGAACGCCTTTTCGAGCTTGCCCCAGCTTTCCTCGCGGCGCGCCTTGTCGCGCGACAGCACCGCCTCGCCAAGGGCATTTTCGATACGTTCGAGATAGACTTCGACGGTGTCGCCGACTTTGATCTCGGCGTTGCGGCCGGGCCCGGCGAATTCCTTCATCGCCACGCGGCCCTCGGTCTTGAGCCCCACGTCGATGACGGCGAGGTCCTTTTCGATCCCGACCACCGTCCCTTTGACGACGGAGCCTTCCTGCAGATGACCGTCGCTGAACGATTCTTCGAGCAGCGAGGCAAAATCTTCGCGCGACGGCGCGGCGACAGCAGCTTGAGCCATAAACACTCCGGACCCCGTGAATTGAATTGGTCCCGAACGCGCGGCAGCCACCGGCAAGGCCGGCGGTTGGGGTCTTCAGCCAGACGATCGGGACGAAGCTTTATCCAGGTCGCATAGACGAAGCGGCAAACGGGCTAACCTCCAATGACGAAAACGCGTCAACCGCGCTTTCGGCCCGTTCGAGCGGCCTCGATGATGGCAACAGCGGCCCGGAACGCCGCGTCTATACCCAAATGAGTGGTGTCGAGCAAGTGCGCGTCCGGGGCGGCCTTCAGGGGGGCGGCGGTACGCCGGGAATCGCGCTCGTCGCGTCGCAGCAGGTCAGCCAGGACTTCCTTCTCGTCCGCCTCCTCGCCCCGTGCCCGCAGCTCGAGGACGCGCCGCTTGGCGCGCACCTCCGGGCTCGCAATAACGAACAGTTTTACGTCGGCGCCAGGCGCGATGACTGTGCCGATATCGCGGCCGTCGAGCACGGCTCCAGGCGGCTTCATGGCAAATTGGCGCTGGTAGCTCATCAGCGCCTGGCGCACCTGGGGGATCGCCGCGACCACCGACGCCGCCTCGGTGATGGCCTGCAATTTCAGGGCATTGTCGTCGAATTTCTTCGGATCGAGCGCCACCGCCGCATCTATGGCGCGCGCGGTGTCATCGAGCGGATAGCCGGAATCGAGCATCGCCTTGCCCACGGCACGGTAGAGCAGCCCGGTGTCGAGATGGTGCAGCCCATAGACCTGCGCGAGGTACCGCGCGATCGTGCCCTTGCCCGAGGCGGCCGGTCCATCGATGGCGATGATCATGACAAGTCCGCCCCGAGCCCGCGCATCAACTCGACGAAGCCCGGAAAGCTCGTGGCAATGAATGTGCCATCGTCGATCTGCACCGGTTGGTCGCTGGCCAGGCCCAAAACCATCGCCGCCATGGCGATGCGGTGATCCATATGGGTGGTGACGACACCGCCACCCGCGGCGTGGCCCTTGCCGTGCACGATGAGATCGTCGCCTTCGATATCGACCGCGATGCCGTTGGCGCGCAGCAGCGCGGCCGTGGCGGCGAGACGATCGGATTCCTTGACCCGCAGCTCCTTGAGCCCGCGCATCACCGTGGTGCCTTCGGCGAAAGCGGCGGCGACCGCGAGCACCGGATATTCATCGATCATGGACGGCGCGCGCTCCGCCGGTACGTCGACGGCGCGTAGCGCGCCTGAGCGGACGCGCAGATCGGCGACGTCCTCGCCGCCCTCCTTGCGCCTGTCGAGCTCTTCGATCGAGGCGCCCATCTCGGCGAGCGTCGCGATCAGGCCGGTGCGCAGCGGATTCATCATCACGCCGTCGAGGATCACGTCGGAGTTGCGCGTGATCAGGGCTGCGATCATGGGGAATGCCGCCGAGGACGGATCGGCGGGAACCACGACCGCCTGCGGCACGAGTTCCGGCTGGCCGGTCAGCGTAATGCGGCGGCCGTTGTCTCCTTCCGGCTCAACCCGCACTTGAGCGCCGAAATGGGTCAGCATCTTCTCGGTATGATCGCGCGTCGCCTCGGCTTCGATCACGACGGTTTGGCCCGGCGCGGCAAGGCCGGCGAGCAGTGCCGCCGATTTCAATTGCGCCGACGGCACCGGCGGCCGGAACAGAATCGGGATCGGATCGCGCGCGCCGGCGAGCGTCAGCGGCAGCCGGCCGTCGGTCGAGGCCAGCGTACGCGCGCCAATGCGCTCCAAGGGATCCAGCACCCGGCGCATCGGCCGCTTGCGCAGCGACGCATCGCCGTCGAACGTCGCCGTCACCGGGCAGCCGGCGACCGCGCCGAGCATCAACCGGCAGCCGGTTCCCGAATTGCCGAAATCGAGCGCGGCCGCCGGTTCGGCAAAGCCGCCGACACCGACGCCGCGCAGGAGCCATTGCCGCTCGCCGGTCCGCTCGACCTGGGCGCCCAGGGCCCGCAGCGTCTGCGCCGTATTGATCACGTCTTCGCCTTCGAGCAGGCCGCCGATCCGGGTCTCGCCGACCGCCAGCGCGCCCAGGATCAGGGCGCGAATCGAAATCGACTTGTCGCCGGGCACGCGCGCCCGGCCGGCAAGGGGGCCGTGGCGGCGGGCGGTGAGCGGAGCGGGGTTGGCGGTCATTGGCGTTAAATCCAGCGCCCGTCCTCTAGCACGGCGCGCCATTGCCCGTCATTCCGCGGTTTTTCACGAAGAAATCGGGAGTAATCGCCGCCGATACTCTATTGACAGGGGCGCCGCGACTAGCCAAGTGAAGCTCCCAAATCGCCAAGGATCAGGATCGTGGCCAAACCCGAGCTCGGCACCAAACGGCTCTGCGCCAGTTGCAGCGCCAAGTTCTACGACCTCAACAAGGACCCGATTCACTGCCCGAAATGCGGTGCGGTGTACGAAATTGCGCCGGTGGTCACGCGCGGCCGGCCGGACGCGGCAGCGGCGGCAGCTGCTGCGGCAGCGGCGGCACGACCGGCTGCGGCTGAGGAAGTGGCCGTTCCGGAACCGCAGGATGCTGAGTTTGTCTCGCTCGAAGAGGCCGACGCCGAAGCTCAGGGAGCAAAGAAGCCCGCCGATGGGGCCGAGGCGGACGTCGGCGACGAAGAAGTCGAAATCGACGAACCCATCGACGATGCCGCGTTCATCGAGGAGCAAGAGGAAGAGGATGCCGACGTCACCGACATCATCGGCGGCGACATCGAGAACGAGGAGGAAGGATAGTTTCGGATGACTGACGACAGACGACGGATATCAGAAGCGCTATTTTGTCGTCCTTCATCTGTCGTCTGATCTCTGAAATGGGGCCATAGCTCAGCTGGGAGAGCGCCTGCATGGCATGCAGGAGGTCGGCGGTTCGATCCCGCCTGGCTCCACCACCCCTCCGCTAGCGGCGCATGGCGCCCCAGGCGAAAGCTGCCGCCGCCTTGAAGCGACTGGATCACTTCTGAAGTGGCTCAACGGCGCTATCGCGGCAGGCCGATATATTTTGTAGATAATCTGCACTTCATTGCGATCGCAGCCGCAATATCGACGATTCAATCTAAAATTAAACACTCTAATCCTTCCGTTGCTCTGGTCCAACAATGCCGGGTCCTGGCGGGCCGTCGCCCCATTTTTTTGGCGAGCGAGTGACAATATGTGCGGCGGCCAACGGCGCCGGCCGTGCTATGCTGCGAGGGGGTAATTGAGGGAGTCACAAATGCGTAAATATCGGATGGGCGCGGCGCTGGTGGCCGGTTTCACCATGATGCTTGCCAGCCAGCTGTCGGCACAGCAGCGCCAGTCTGCGCCAGATTCCAACCTCAACGCCGAAGACCAGCTCTCGCCGTCGCAGATGCAGCAGCCGATGCCCGGCGCGGTCGCGGCACCGGGCGGCGCGCCCGGCCATGCCCCAGCAAAGCATACCGCTACTGCCGGGTCGCCAGCGGCCGCCGCGACGGTCAGATCAAACGCGGCGATCGCGGCATCCCGTGTCGTGGCCTGCAGCGGTCCGTTCTCACAGGATTCGAGCAATCTCAAGCTCGCCATGGTGTTCGATTCGCGCAACGTCTCGTTTGAAGACGTCGACGTCAACGGCACCAAGGTCGGCGCCTCGGTTTTGTTCCCGAAGGACCCAAAACACCGCCTCGAAATCTGGTGGGCCAACCCGGCGAGCCGCAGCGGCACCTATCTCATCCTGATCAACAAACAATCGACCTGGAGCGCACCGGACGGGCTGAAGCTCGGGCTGACCCTCGCCGAGCTGGAAAAGATCAATCACAAGCCGTTCAAGCTGAAAGGTTTTGACAAGGACAATACTGCAACCGTCAGCGATTGGGACGGCGGCACGTTGTCGAAAATCCCGGGCGACTGCAAATCCGGCGTCAGCCTGCAACCCGATCCCAAAGCCTCTCCGGACGCGGTGAAGGAATTGACGGCCGATAAGGAATACAGTTCCTCCGACCCGGCGATGCGCGAGTTGAAACCGAAGGTGAGCGAAATCCTGATCGGCTATTAGGATCAGGCATCGGTCATCAGGGATCAGTAATCAGAATAGAGGAGTCAGTCCTCTCATTACTGATACCTGTTACTGCTTCGGCGGCGGACCGGTCGGGTTGCCCAGAGCATCTTCGGGTTCGGTGGCGCGCATGCTCCGCACGTCGCGGGCCATTTCCAGGCAGGTCAAGAGCTCGGTGTAGCTGGAGTCACCGCCCATCCTGGATTCGTTCGTGCAGTGGACCTTATCGGACGCATTGAAGCTCGACCACTGCTTGACCAGTTCGTCGCGGATGGCCTGCTCGCTGTCGAGGCAATCCTTCTTCTCCTGGGCGACGGCGGAATCGTGGAACGTTACACCGCCCTGCTGGGCGATGCCGGTGCAGACCTGCTCCACATTGAGGGTCGGCACGCTGTCGACGACCGGTATAAAGAGCTGCGCGCCGAGCGCCAAGACTTTGGGGAGGATCATGATCATGCTCCGTACTACCGTGCATGATTATAGCACGCTCATCGCTCCGCAGTAGCCGGGCCGTGGCTGCTGTCCCGGAAAACCATTGACCGGCGTTGATTCGCCCCGCTATGGCTGGGCGCCGGGGCTTGAGGGAATCGCATGATTCTGACGTCGCTGTTCGGCACGGTGCTGACCGTCGCGGTGGCCACCGGCCCATTCGACGCGTCCAACGGACCGCCGACGCTCACTGCGCAGCAGAAGATGGCGGCCACGGCGCCGCTGGTCCGTTCGGCAACTGAATGCATCGTGCGCGCCGTCGCCGCCGATCCGCGCTATGGCACCGAGCCGACGGCCAAGCTCGGCGACCTAATCGTCGCGTCCATGCCGTCCTGCGTCACCCCGGTGCGCGCCATGATCGATGCCTACGATCGCTATTTCGGCCAAGGCTCGGGCGAAGCGTTCTTCATGGGCCCCTATCTCGACGTGCTGCCCAAGGCGGTCACGGAAGGCGCCAAGAACGAGCCAGAATGAACGATCCTGAATAGCATCCGCGCAACGCGTCACTGGTGCGGCAGCGGCCCGATCGTGTCGACCACACGCATCCTGGTTGGGTCGACAAGCACGACTTTGTCCTCCACCATCGTGCATTCGTAGAGCTCGGCTGCGGGAATGCCGGCGACGATGTCGTCCGGCAGCGCGTAGAGGTTGATCATCGGCGGCACATCGGCGCCGATCACGGCAGGAAAGCGCTGCGGCGATATTTTGCTTCGGTCCTTGCTGACCGCAGCGTAGATCGCGCTGCGCTGCGCCGCCGTCAGCTCGAGTTTTTTGGCAATGCCCGCATCAGTATTCTGTGCCTGGATATGTTGCGCGCCCGTAGCGAGCACGAGCGCCAACGTCGCGACAGCGATACGAACGGTGCTGGATCCTCTCATCGGCTGTTCCTTGCAAAACGCAGATGCACGCCGCAATTCTTGCGGCGCGCGTCCTCGGCAAATCGTGTCGTTTACGCCTAGCGCGGGATCGCCTGGATCGCGATGTTGGTCACCGGATCGACCACCAGGATGCGGTCGGGCTCGTAGACGTAGCGATAGACCGGAACTGCCGTGCCGGCAGGCGGCAGCGCATTGACGTAGGTGTCGTCCACAGCCGGAGCTGGCGCGACTGTGTCGTAGAGCGGCGGCGCGACTGTGTCGTAGAGTGGCGGCGCATAGGTTCTCGTCGCCAGCGGCGCCGGCGGCACGACATCGTAGAGCGGTTGCGGAGTAACGGTGCGTTGGCTGACCACGGTCTGCCGCGTGGTGGTGACGACCCGCTTGCGCACGATCGGCCGCGCGCCGGGCCGTACCGTGCGCACGGTCTCGGTGGTCTGCACCGTCTGCACCGGCTGCTGCGTAATGACGGTCTCGACCGGTTGGCCGGAAATGATCGTCTGCGCGTTGGTCGGCCCGGCGGCGACCGTCAAGCCGAGCGCCGTCAACACGGCAGCGTAGGAGATGGTGTTTCTCATGGCCTACTCCACATGCATAGGGGAACTCGGACTTACGCGCCGAGTACGCAACTTAACGCGCGTTTGCGGCTTGCGTTCCTATTGGACGCGAGACGGCGCGAAATCGCTGCGATTGTTCCAGGAGCGCAAAATTGCCGCGCTCACGCCATCCCGGAACCCTATCCGCGCGGCAAGGCCGGCCGCAGCAGCGCCGCAAGCGGCAGCGTCAGCAGCACCATGACGGCGACCAGCGTCAGCGCCTTCCAGACGCCGAAGGCATCACCGACGACACCGTAAAGCGTGGGCGCGATCGCGCCCGAGCCGATGGTGCCGGTATAAAAAATGCTCAGCGCGCGCGTCCGCCATTGCGGCGCCACCAAGCTCGGTACCGAACCGTAAAGCACCGACGACGTGCCGTTCAGCGCGACGCCGATCAGCGGCAACAGCACCAGCGCGGCGGGAAGCGGCAGCGGCATCAGCGCCAAGATTCCGACCGCGGTCAAACCTTCGGTCAGCCAAACGGTGCTGATGGCGCCGATGCGTGCGCCGATGAAGGCGCAGGCGAGCTTGCCCGCGGCGCCGCCGGCAAAGACCAGCGTCATCGCCAGGCCGATGGTTTGCAGGCTGGCGCCCTTTTGCGTCAGTACGAATGGCAGGAACAACAGGAAGCCCATGCGCGTGGCGCTGTCGGTGATGCCGATCATGAGCAACAACGGAAACGCGAACGGCCGCCGCGGCTGGTCGGCCGCGGTTTTCATCTCGACCTTCGCTACGATGGCGCCTTCGCGCTCATAGCGTGGCGTGACGACGAAAATCACCGCGGCCAGCACGAAGCCGAGACAGCCGAGGATGGCCAGCGCCGGCCGCCAGGCAAGCGCCAGCAGCATCAGCGACAGCGTGGCCGGTAACGTCATCTTGCCGATATCGCCGGCGAAATTGTAGGTGCCGAGCGCCTTGAGGGAGCGCGGCCCGGCAAAGGCGCGGGCGACCAATGCGGAGGCGATCGGATGCTGGGCGCTGGCGCCGAGCCCGCCGATGAACAACGCGCCGAGCAGCATGGCGAAACCGGAGCTCGCGCCGGCCAGGCAATAGCCGAGACCGGCGAGCGCCGTGCCGAGTCCCAGCACCAGCGCGGCGCCGAGCTTTTCCGATGCAAAACTGGCGGGAATCTGCAGGCTCGCCATGGCGCCGACAAACACGCCGCGCAGCAGGCCGAGCGCCGCATAATCGAGGCCGAATTCCGCCTGCCACAACGGCAGCATGATGTAGAAGAGGTCGGTGTAGCCGTCGTGTAGCGCGTGGGTGATGGCTGCGATCGAGGCGGCCCGCCGCTGGTCCGGCGAGAACTGCCTTGTCAGCGCCGCAAAATTCTCCCAGGGAAAAGCACGCATTGGGGCCTGCAAGATTGCTGTTGCAAGTCCCTAGGCGCCGATCGCGGAGGCGTCAATTGCGGTCCGGCCGTCGATTGACCGCCGCAATCGCCGAGTGCAGTCTTCCGGCTTGGGAATCACGATTTCGTTTCATGAGGAGAAATTATGTTGGGCCTCGGTGACCTTTTCCAGTGGGAACGGTTCGTGACGCCCACCGTGATCAAGGTGTTTTACTGGCTCGCGGTCGTCATTTCCGTGCTGCTGGGGATCGCCGGCGCGGTCTCGTCCCTGCAAACCATGGCGTTCAATCCGTTCATCGGGCTAATTCTTTTGATTACCAGCCTGCTCGGCGCCTTCGTCGGCATCATCCTCTCCCGTATCGCCGCCGAATTCGTGCTCATCGTGTTTCGCATCAACGAACATCTGGGCGCGATCAGGAATCAGGGAACGGGGCTTAGGAATCAGTAATCAAGTCGCGAAGCGGAAGTGCATGACGTCGCCGTCCAGCACGACATAGTCCTTGCCCTCGAGCCGCATCTTGCCGGCGTCGCGCGCGCCGGCTTCGCCGCCGCAGGCGACGTAGTCGTCATAGGCAATGGTCTCGGCGCGGATGAAGCCATGCTCGAAATCGCTGTGAATGACGCCGGCGGCCTGCGGCGCCTTGGTGCCGCGCGTCACCGTCCAGGCGCGCGCCTCCTTTGGCCCGGCGGTAAAGAACGTCACCAGATCGAGCAGCGCGTAGCCGGCGCGGATCAAACGGTCGAGGCCGGCCTCGCTGAGGCCGACGGTGGCGAGATAATCGGTGCGCTCGTCGCGCGACAGCACCGCGATCTCCGACTCGATCTTGGCGGAAATGACGATCGCGGCGGCGCCTTCTTGCTTGGCCCGCTCCTCGACCTTGCGTGAATAGGCATTGCCGTTTGCCGCCGACGCTTCCTCGACGTTGCAGACATAGAGCACCGGCAGCGACGTCAGCAGCCCGAGCATGTGGAACGCCTTTTCTTCTTCGGGCTTGCGCTCGGTGAATCGCGCCGGCTTGCCGTCGCGCAACAGCGCGAGCGCCCGGTTGATGAGATCGAGCGCTTCTTTGGATTCCTTGTCGCCGCCTTTGGCTTTTTTGGACAGCCCGTCGACCCGCCGCTCCAGACTGTCGAGATCGGCGAGCATCAGCTCGGTCTCCACCGTTTCGATATCGGCCACCGGATCGATGCGGCCCTCGACATGGGTGACGTCGGTATCCTCGAAGCAGCGCACCACATGGACGATGGCGTCGACCTCGCGGATATTGCCGAGAAACTGATTGCCGAGCCCCTCGCCCTTCGAGGCGCCACGCACCAAGCCGGCGATGTCGACGAAGGCGAGCCGCGTCGGCACGATGGTCGCCGACTTGGCGAGCGCCGCGAGCGTATCGAGCCGCTTATCCGGCACCGCGACCTCGCCGACATTCGGCTCGATGGTGCAGAACGGATAATTCGCCGCTTGCGCCGCCGCGGTTTCGGTCAGCGCATTGAAGAGCGTCGACTTGCCGACGTTGGGCAGGCCGACGATGCCGCATTTGAAGCCCATGGATTCTTATTTCACCTGTTGGACTGCGATTCGCGCTTAGTCGCGATCACTCATCTTTATTTGGTTCTTCGCCAAAACCCTTCGCCACCATGGCGAGATGAACCTTGTTCTGAAAACTCGCATCCTCGCCGCGCGCGATCAATTCGGCGTTGTCGGCAAGAATGGCGAGCAGCGCCTCGACCCAACCGCGCTCGCTTTTGGCGAAATCGCTCAGCACATAATGCTGGACCATGTCCTTGTCGCCGGGGTGACCGACGCCGATGCGCACCCGCCGATAGTCGTTGCCGATATGCTCGGAGATCGAGCGCAACCCGTTGTGGCCGGCAATGCCGCCGCCGATTTTGACCCTGACCTTGGCCGGCCGCAGGTCGATCTCGTCGTGAAACACCGTGATGTGATCGAGCGGAAGCTTGTAGAAGTGCGCCGCCTCGGCGACGGCGCGCCCGGATTCATTCATGAACGTGCCGGGAAGCAACAACAGCGCGCGCTCGCCGCCGATCGGCCCCTCGCAAGCGACGCCCTGAAAACGCCGGCGCCACGGTCCGATGCCGTGGCGCTTAGCAATCTCCGTAACCGCCATGAAGCCGATGTTGTGGCGGTTACCGGCGTATTTCGCTCCCGGATTTCCGAGTCCGACCAGGAGGAGCATCAGCGTCGTCCCGCGGCAGCAAACCTCACTTCTTCTCGGGCGCGGCGGCAGCCGGTGCCGCGCCAGGGGCAGCACCCGGTGCTGCACCTGGGGCAGCGCCCGGAGCGGCGCCTTCGGCCGGCGTGCCGGCCGCTGCGGCGGCGGCAGCTGCGGCCGCTGCGGCGGCGGCAGCTTCGGCCTGGGCCTTCATTTCTTCCGCATAACCTGACGGCGGCACCACCGTGACCAGGGTGATGTCGCGGCCGGCGACGGCGCGCACGCCTTCCGGCAAGGTAACGTCGCTCAGATGCCTGGAATAGTTGATCTCGAGCTCACTGACGTCGACGTCGATGCCGGTCGGAATGGCGTCGGCGCGGCAGCGCACTTCGATGGTGTGAGTGACGATGCTGACCGTGCCGCCGCGTTTCACGCCCGGCGACTGGTCGGCGTTCCTGACATGGATCGGAATGTTGACGCGGATGGTGGCGCCCTCGCCGAGCCGCATGAAATCCACATGCAGCGGCAGGTCGCGCACCGCATCGAGCTGGAAGTCGCGGGGAATGACGCGGTGCTTCACGCCGTCGATCTCGACGTCATGAATGGTCGTCAAAAAATGCCCGGCATAGATGCGGTGGTGCAAATCGGCATAGTCGAGAGAGATCGGCAGCGGCGGCTTGCCGTCGCCATAGATGATTCCGGGAACGCGGCCGGCACGACGTTCTGCCCGGGCGGCCCCCTTGCCTGCCCGCGAACGCGCCGTCGCCTTGATCAGATTGACGGTCGCCATGATGATATCCTCGTCTAAAGCTCTGTCTTATAAGTGGAATTCCGCGGCGAGCCTCCAGGGGTGCTGTAGCGGCCGCGGACGCCGCGCTTATAGCGGCGCGGGTTTTGAAAGACAAGGAACGATGGCGCGGGGAAGCTCGGGCCAGAACGTGCCCGGATTAGCCGCCGCCCGAGGTGCCGCCGCCGGTCGGAGCGCCGGTCTTGCCGAGCGCCGCCTCCAGCGCCGCGACGCGGGTCTTGAGCGCCTCGTTTTCCTCGCGCGCCAGGCGGGCCATGTCCTTGACCGCCTCGAAATCCTCGCGCTTGACCACGTCGAGATCGCGCAGGATGCGCTCCGCCTGGTTGCGGAACAGCGTCTCGACCTCGCGCCGCACGCCCTGCGCGGCGCCGGCGGCGTCGTTCATCAACCGCGCGACCTCGTCGAAGAACCGGTTTGTGGTCTGGACCATGGCTGCCTCCGAACTCCGAGAGTCCCGCTTGATATGCCCGCAGACAATGGCGATGGTGCGGCGCGCTCGCAAGAGGCGTGACGCGCAATGAGTCGCGCCAGCCGGCCGTTCATGAAAGCCATGTGATGCTCGTGGTCCTGCTTACAGTCTTGCCCGTTCTGCCGTTTCCCGCGATCAATCCGATCCTGATCTCGATCGGACCGTTTGCCGTGCGCTGGTATGCGTTGGCCTATATCGTCGGCATCATCGCCGGCTGGTTTTATGCGCGCGCCATCATCGCCTCGGAGCGGTCATGGGGCGGCCCGGCGCCGCTGACGGTGATCGACTTCGACGATTTCGTCATCTGGATCACGCTCGGCATCATCCTTGGCGGCCGTACCGGCTACGTGCTGTTCTACAATCTTCCGCATTTCGTCGAGCATCCGCTGCAGATATTCCAATTGTGGAACGGGGGCATGTCGTTTCACGGCGGCGTCGCCGGCTGCATCGTCGCCATCGTCGCGTTCGCGCTCAAGCGCGGCATTCCGATGCTGTCGCTCGGCGACGTCACCGCCGCGGTCTGCCCGATCGGACTGTTCCTCGGTCGCATCGCCAATTTCATCAACGGCGAATTGTGGGGCCGGCCGACCGACGTACCGTGGGCGATGATCTTTCCCAATGGCGGCCCGATCCCGCGCCATCCGAGCCAGCTCTATGAAGCGACGCTGGAAGGCGTCGTCCTCTTCGTCGTGCTCGGCCTCTTGATGCGCTTCGGTGCCCTGAAGCGGCCCGGCGTCGTCACTGGAAGTTTTGCGCTCGGCTACGGCGTCGCGCGCGTCACTTGCGAATTGTTCCGCGAGCCCGACGTCCAGCTCGGTTTCCTCTGGGGCGGGCTGACCATGGGCATGCTGCTGTGCATTCCGCTGATGCTCGGCGGCATCGCCATTCTCACTTACGCGCTGAGCTACGAACCGAAACCGAAAGATGGCTGAGGCAACGGCGCTGGAGAGTGAAATCCGCCGGCGCATTGCCGTTGCCGGGCCGATGCCCGTTGCCGATTATATGCGGCTCTGCCTGACCCATCCCAAGTTCGGCTACTACATCCACCGCGATCCCTTGGGCAGCGATGGCGACTTCATCACCGCGCCCGAGATCAGCCAGATGTTCGGCGAGTTGATCGGGCTGTGGCTGGCCGCGGTCTGGCGGCAGATGGGCGCGCCGGAAAACGTGCGCCTCATCGAGCTCGGGCCCGGGCGCGGAACATTGATCCTCGATGCGCTGCGGGCGGCGCGCGTGGTCAAAGGTTTCCGTGAGGCGATCGTGCTGCATCTGGTCGAGATCAGCCCGGCGCTGCAAAAGCTGCAGCAGCAGCGGCTGGAAGCCCTCGACGTGCCGGCGCTTTGGCACGCGACCTTCGAAGATGTCCCAGGCGGCCCGAGCCTCATCATCGCCAACGAGTTCATCGACGCGCTGCCAGTGCATCAGGCGGTCAAGCAAGCCGACGGCTGGCATGAGCGCGTCGTCGATATCGGCGCCGACGGCAATCTCTGCTTCGGCCTGGCGCGCGAAACGCTGCCCCACTTCGAGACCAGCCTGCCGCGCGGCTTGCGGCCATCGCCCGAAGGCTCGATCTTCGAATGGCGTCCCGACAGGATCGCGCTCGAGCTCGGCCGGCGCGTGCGCTCTGACGGCGCGGCGCTGATCCTCGACTACGGCCACGTCAAATACGGCCTGGGCGATACGTTGCAGGCGGTCGCCGGGCACGCTTACGCCGACCCGCTGCACGCGCCGGGCGAGGCCGATCTCACCGCGCATGTCGATTTCGAGGCGTTGGCGCAAAGCGCCGAAAGCATCGGCGGCCGCATTCACGGTCCCATTCCGCAGCGCGACCTGCTGCTCCGGCTCGGCATCGACCAACGCGCAGTTGCGCTCAAGACCCACGCTTCGCGCGACAAGGCGCTGGAGATCGAGCTGGCGCAGGCGCGCCTGACCGAAACTGGCGCGCAGGGCATGGGCGAGTTATTCAAGGCGCTCGCCATCGCCGATCCTAGCCTCGGCCCGCTGCCCGGATTTGAGACGCCGCCATGATGATCGAGGCTCGAACGCTCGCGCTCGACGGCATCCGCCACGGCTTCTTCACGCGCCAGGGCGGCGTTTCCGGCGGCCTCTATGCCAGCCTCAATGGCGGCGTCGGATCGAACGACGACCGCGCCCATGTCGCGCAAAACCGCGCGCGCATGGCGGCCGCAGTCGGGGTCGAGTCGGGCCGCTTCTTGACCTGCTATCAGATTCATTCGCCGCAGGTGGTGGTCGCGGAAGCGCCGTGGTTGCCCGAGGCGCGACCCCGCGCCGATGCCATCGTCACGCGCATGCGGGCGCTGGCGATCGGTATAAGCACCGCCGATTGCGGGCCGGTCCTGTTCGCCGAGCCAAGGGCCCGCGTCATCGGCGCCGCCCATGCCGGCTGGCGCGGCGCGCTCTCGGGCGTCGTCGAGGCCGCGGTCGATGCCATGGAGCGGCTTGGCGCCGAGCGCGGCCAAATCCGCGCTGCGATCGGACCGATGATCCGGCAACCCAACTACGAGGTCGGCCCCGATCTCGTCGCGCGGTTTAGTGCCGAAGACCCCGCGAGCCACCGCTTCTTCGCGCCGGCTGCACGTGACGGCCATGCCATGTTCGACCTTGCCGGCTATATCGCCGCGCGGCTGACCCGGGCGGGCGTCCGTCACATCGAGGATGTCGGGCTTTGCACCTATGCCGATGCGGAGCGATTTTTCAGCTTCCGCCGCACCACCCACCGCGCCGAAGCCGATTACGGCCGCCATGTGAATGCCATCGCTTTAATCGGCTGAAATAGCGCCGGCGCTCCGCAAAGCCATTCGCGCTCAGGGCGAAAAATCCTGCGGGGACAAGGCCCTGATTCATGTTGCCAGCCTCGAAGGCGGCTTGTATCAGGGCGGCGAAAGTCGCTGCCGGGCGCGCAGGAGAAGAGGGAATGGCGGGCAACAACGGGGCCATCAAGCTCGTCGCCGGCAATTCCAATCCCGCGCTTGCCGAGGCCATCGGCGGTTACCTCGGCACGCCGCTGACCAAGGCCATCGTGCGGCGCTTCGCCGACATGGAAGTCTTCGTCGAGATCCAGGAAAACGTGCGCGGCGCCGACGTTTTCATCCTGCAGTCGACGTCGTATCCGGCCAACGACCATATGATGGAATTGCTGATCATCATCGACGCGTTGCGGCGCGCGTCGGCGCGGCGCATCACCGCGGTGATCCCCTATTTCGGCTATGCGCGGCAGGATCGCAAAGTCGGACCGCGCACGCCGATCTCGGCCAAGCTCGTCGCCAATCTCATCACGCGAGCCGGCGCCGATCGCGTGATGACGCTCGACCTCCATGCCGGCCAGATCCAGGGCTTCTTCGACATCCCGACCGACAATCTGTTTGCCGCGCCGGTGATGATGCGCGATATCCGCCAGCGTTTCGATCTGAGCAAAGTGATCGTGGTCTCTCCCGACGTCGGCGGCGTGGTGCGCGCGCGCGGGCTCGCCAAGCGCATCAACACGCCGCTCGCCATCGTCGACAAACGGCGCGAGCGGCCGGGTGAATCCGAAGTGGCCAATGTCATCGGCGAGGTCGACGGCGGCATCTGCATCCTGGTCGATGATATCGTCGACTCCGGCGGCACGCTGGTGAACGCTGCCGACGCGCTTCTGGAAAAAGGCGCCACCGCGGTCTATGGCTACATCACCCACGGCGTGCTCTCTGGCGGCGCCGTCGCCCGCGTCGGCAAATCCAATCTCAAGGAACTGGTGATCACGGATTCGATCCAGCCGACGCAAGCGGTCACCGAGTCCAACAATATTCGCGTGCTGTCGATCGCGACGCTGATCGGCGAAGCCATCACCCGGACCGCCGCCGAAGAATCGGTCTCAAGCCTGTTCGATTGAAAAGGCTTTCCGCACTCGTCATCCCCCGAGTCAACTTGTCGCAGGCCGCTCTGTGGACGGTCCCGCACGCGGCATTGTGCGCCAAGGCCAAATCACTTCATGAGTGCCAGGAGCGGCGGCGCCGGAGGCCCTTGCGTCGAATTTGGTGAGTGGAATCAGGCCGATTATAGTCGGCGTGGGGGCTGATTCGCGGCTTTCGGTCAACCGACGCGTAAAAGTCTTCCCTGCGTCAAATTGCAGCCGGTATTCGGCGAAGTCCTAGTGGCGTGCGCATTTCCACTCATATGCGGCACCGTGGAGAAGGCATGTCCATCATCGAAATCGCGCGCGAGCAAGGCAACAATCCTCTGGAAGTCGTCGAGCGCATGGCGGCCGGCAACAACTGGCCGTTCGAGCGCTCCGGCGAGGACGAGATCGCGCTGGTCGTCACCGGCAAGTGGACCAACTATCAGGTCTCTTTCACCTGGATGAGCGAGATCGAGGCGCTGCATCTGGCCTGCGCATTCGAAATCAAAGTGCCGGAGCTGCGGCTGCCCGAAGTGCAGCAGCTCGTTGCCATGATCAACGAGCAATTGTGGATCGGCCATTTCGACGTCTGGATGCAAAACGGCATGGTGATGTTCCGTCATGCGCTCCTCCTTGCCGGAGGCGTGCCGGCGTCCGGCCGCCAATGCGAGGCTTCGCTCGGCTGCGCGCTCGATGCCTGCGAGCGCTACTTTCCGGCGTTCCAGTTCGTGGTCTGGGCCGGCAAGTCGGCGCGCGAGGCGATGGAGTCCGCGATGTTCGAGACCTCGGGCGAGGCGTGACGAGCGCGACGCCGGATCTGCGGGATCTCTCCGGCCACCTCGTCCTGGTCGGCGCCGGCAAGATGGGCAGCGCGCTGCTCGAAGGCTGGCTGCGGTTCGGCCTCGATCCAAAGCACATCGCCGTTCTCGAGCCGCAACCCGCGCCACAAATCTCGGCGCTCGTGGGCCGGGGCCTGCGGCTCAATCCGGAGCTGCACGGGCTCGGCGATGTCGCCGCCGTCGTCGTTGCGGTCAAGCCGCAGACCGCGGCAGAAGCGATACCGTCGCTCAAGCCGATGATCGGCGCTTCGACCGTCGTCGTCTCGATCATGGCCGGGCGCACGCTGCAATTCATCGCCGATGCGCTGAACGCACCGTGCGCGCTGGTGCGCGCCATGCCCAACACCCCGGCTTCGATCGGCCGCGGCATCACGGTTGCGGTGCCGCGCAACGTCAGTCCGGCGCAGCGTGAGCTCGCCCATCGCCTGCTCTGCGCCACAGGCACCGTCGAGTGGACCGACGACGAGGCGCTGATGGACGCCGTCACCGCCGTGTCGGGATCGGGACCCGCCTATGTTTTTCTATTGGCCGAAGCGCTGGCCGAAGCCGGCGTCGCCGACGGCCTGCCGCCGTCTCTTGCCACGAAACTCGCGCGTGAAACCGTCGCTGGTTCAGGCGAACTGCTGCACCGCTCCGAGCTCGATGCCGCGGTGCTGCGGCAGAATGTGACGTCGCCTGGAGGCACCACCGCGGCCGCACTCGACGTGCTGATGGGCAAGGACGGCCTTGCGCAACTAATGCGCAAAGCGGTCGCCGCCGCGACCAAGCGATCGCGGCAGCTTGCCGGTTGACGGCGCAGGCCTGGCGTCTCCCTGACGCCGCCTTGGAACCGTCCCAGCGCGAGCCTACATTGAAGCCCACAGTCGCGCGTATGAGGCGCTGCCCAAGAGTTCGGCGCACAGGAGTCCGGTCATGGTCCGCAAACCCGCCCGTAAAGCCGCACGATCCTCCTCCACCGCGAAACCTGCAGCGCCTGTTGGCACGGGCAGCGAGCGCGAAAAAATCATCGCCGCCTTCCTGGCCCTGCTCGCGGAGAAACCGGTCGAGCAGATCGGCTTGGCCGAGATCGCCAAGGAAGCAGGAGTGTCGCTCGGCCAATTGCGCGGCGAGTTCGCCTCGGCGCTCGCGATCTTGGCCGCTCACATCAAGGCCATCGACCGCGCCGTGCTCGCCGCGGATTTGAGCGACATGGCCGAGGAGCCGCCGCGCGAGCGGCTGTTCGACGTGCTGATGCGGCGGCTCGAAGTGCTGGCACCGCATCGCCAGGCGGTGCGCTCGCTGTTGCGTTCCGCCCGCCGCAATCCGCCGCTCGCTCTGGCGCTCAATGGCTTAGCGGTGCGCTCCCAGCAATGGATGCTGACCGCCGCCGAGATCAACGCCTCGGGACCGCGCGGCATGGTACGCGCCCAGGGCTTGGCGCTTTTGTTCGGCTCGGTGCTGCGCACCTGGGTGCGCGACGACGATCCCGGGCTTGCCCGCACCATGGCGGCGCTCGATCGCGCGCTGGCCCGCGGTCAGCGTTTCTCCGGTTTCCTCGACGATTTGTGCCACATCCCGTCGCGGCTTTGCCGGCTGCGGCCGCGCCGGCGGCGGCGCGATGACGATGCCGAGGAGGAGTCGGCCGTGGCCTGATCGGCTTGCCGCTTTACCAGTAATTAGCCACGCGCCGTTTCCACAGCCGAAGCTTAGAATGCCTATAATCAAAGGTTTTTCATTGCATCGCTAGGCTGAACGCGGTAAAAGATAGTTGCATATCGAACCAATCGCCGCCGGGCCGTCCTGCTATGATCGTGTGTTCTTGTAACGTGTTCACGGACCACGACGTGCGCGATACGCTTGTGGCGGCCGAAGGTTGTCCGCGTACGGCCGGCGAGGTTTATCACTGCCTCGGCTGCAGCGCCCAATGTGGCCGTTGCGCCCGCACCATCCGGCGCATCATGGACGAGGCGTTGGCCGGGGCCGCACCGACAGGGCGCGACATCGCAACTGTCCGAAACCAGCCCTGAACTCCAGGGCGATCGCGACAGCCTTCCACAGACCAAGCGCGGCCTATCGCGGCCAAGCTTTTAATTGTTATAATTAAAGCCTGAGCCACACATCGTGCGGCGCTGCCCCCAGTTTCAGGAGCACGATTATGAAAGGCGACCCGGGAGTCATCGACTTCCTCAACAAGGGACTGCGGCACGAACTGACGGCGATCAACCAATACTGGCTGCATTATCGGCTGCTCGACAATTGGGGCTACAAGGCGCTCGCCAAGCAATGGCGCAAGGAATCGATCGAGGAGATGCAGCACGCCGACAAGCTGATTGAGCGCATCATCTTCCTTGACGGCTTTCCCAACTTGCAGGTGCTCGACCCGCTGCATATCGGCCAGAACGTCAAGGAGGTCCTCGATTGCGACCTCGGCGCGGAAATGTCGGCGCGTGCGCTCTACCAGGAGGCCGCCACCCATTGCCACGGCGTGAAGGACTACGTGACGCGCGACCTGTTCGAAAAACTGATGCATGACGAGGAAGAGCACATCGATTTCCTCGAGACTCAGCTCGACCTGGTCGCCAAGCTCGGCCTTGAGCTCTACGCCCAGCACCATATTGGCGAGCTCGAAGAGGGCGAGGACTGAGCGGCGCGATTCGCTGGCGCCGCCGCAATCGCTAACAGAGTCTTAACGAGGTTTCGCCGGCAGCCGTCGCGGCGGGCCAATGGGCGCATTGGCGCCCGATCCACTCTGCCAATTCAGCCGCTTTGCATCGCACTCGCCGCGGTGGCTTAACAATCACGGTTAAATCTTAAGGTTAAGACCCGCTTAAATAATTGCTGCCATCCTCGGCCCGGTTCAACGACGGCGGGCCGCCGCATCCGTGGCTCGGCCGAGGAAAGGACGAAGCCATGGTCAGCGTCAAATTCTTTGCTAGCGCTGCTGCGTTAGGCTTGCTCAGCACAGCCGCACTCGCAGCCGATCTACCTCCCCCCCAGATGTACCAACCGCCACCGCAGATCGCCTACCAACCCGCACCGGTCGTATCCAGCGGCTGGTATCTGCGCGGCGATGTCGGCGTCGGCATGCAGACGTTCGGCGATTTCCCGCACTCGCAGACGAATTCAGCATTCGTCTGGCCGGCGAGCTGGGCCATCGTGCAAAAAGACATCCAGGACACCGCGATCTTCGGCGGCGGTATCGGCTACGAGTGGAACAACTGGTTCCGCACCGACGTGACTGCCGAATACCGCACCAAGGCGATGTTCAAGGCCACCGGCAGCTATACCAATTTCTGCGCCGGCGGCGGCACCTGCTTCGACGTCACCGAGGGCAACTTCTCATCGGCCGTGTTCATGGCCAATGCCTATCTCGATCTCGGCACCTGGTGGTGCCTGACGCCCTATATCGGCGCCGGCGTCGGCAGCGCCTATAACCGCATCACCGGCGTGCAGGACAACGGCATCAACTCCGACGGCTCCGTCGGCTTCGGCTTTACCACCTCGGACGCGGCGAATTGGAATCTTGCCTGGAATGCCCAGGCCGGCCTCACCTACAACGTCAACAACAACTTCAAGGTCGATTTCAGCGCGCGCTACCTGCATCTGGGCTCGCCGGAAACGGCCACGGTGCTCTGCCAGAATACGGCTTCGTGCCCGGGCGCCTTCTACAATCTGAACAACACCAATTCATGGGACTTCAGGATCGGCCTGCGCTGGATGCTGCAGCCGGACATGGTCCCGGTGATGGCGGCCCCGCCGCTGATGAGCCGGGGCTGATGCCCAGCGCCTGAACGGCCAAGTCGAAAAGCAACAGACGGCGCGGGCGACCGCGCCGTCTTCGTTTTTGGGCATAGTCTCGAAGGATCCCGACCCGACGGGGATGCACCGGGTTGTTGCCCGTCCTCCCTTCAGAGCCCCGCGAGCTAACGCTCCATTAAGGTTAATGCCTGATGATCGAGCGCGTCTGGCCGCGCATGGCGCGCCACCGGGACGGAGAATGCGGCCGATGCGTTGGGTCATCTGTGCTTTGGTCGTGCTTGTTGCGCCGGCCGGCGCGCGCGCCGGAGATTTCGACGTGCTGCGCGGCGCGCAACCCGTGGGCTACGCCTCCTATACGAACTGGAGCGGCTTTTACGGCGGCGGACTAATCGGCGAAGAGTTCGACGGCGCCGATTTCCGCAATGTCGGGGCCGCCGAGATCACTACCATCGCCGGATTGGACGCGGGCTTTGACGGGATACCAATAGCCAGCTTTCCTCGGCTTTCTTCGTTGAATACGGAGGCGCCGAGCTACAGCGCCTTTATCGGCTACAACTACCAATTCGAGGCCGCCGTCGTCGGCTTCGAGATGACCTTCACCAAGACGTCGTTCAACGCCAGCATCGACGACGTGGAAAGCCATTCCTACTTTCAGAACTCCAACAACACGCTGTACCTCGCGAAATACAACGTGACGACCTCAGCATCATCCAAAGTGGATGATTACGGCACCGTGCGCGGCCGCTTCGGCTGGGCGCTGGGCAATTTCCTGCCCTATGGTTTTGGCGGCGTTTCGATCTCGCAGATCGACTCGGCAAAATCGGTCAATGTCAATTATTGCGGCCAGGAAGCGCCCTATACCTGCGCCAATCCGCCTCCGCCCAGCGTACCACCGCCACCCGCGCCGATCGGCAGCAATTGGACGCTGTCTGATAAAAACAATGGCAAATGGTATTTCGGCTACGTGGCCGGCTTGGGCGTCGACTACGCGCTGACGCGGAATATTTTTCTGCGCGGCGAATACCAATACATCCAGTTCGCCGCGCCGGACAATATCAGGCTCAGCGCCTCGAGCGTGCGGGTCGGCGCCGGCCTGAAGTTCTGACCGGCACGCCGCCAAAGCGACAACAAGCTGCCTAGAATTTGATACCGAGACCGCCGCGGACGGTATTGACGTCCACCACCAGGTTGGCGATCGGCGCGAACTGCACATATTCGTATTCGGCGCGCAGGAAGACGTTTCTCGTCAGTGCGACGTCGAGGCCGCCGCCGACGGTAAAGCCAATCATCCATTCGCCGTTCTTGCCGGCGGTGCCGGTGAACGAGAACGGCACGCACGCCGGCGTCGGACCCCCAGGGGTACAGGGCTGATTTTGTGGATTTTCTATCCCCGAAACGGTCGCCGCAATGTTGACATTGGCGTGACCGACGGCGACGCCGGCAAAGCCATACGGCAGGAAATTGCCCAGCGCCCAACCGGCCCGAGCGCGCAGCGTGCCGATATCGAGATCTGTCACGCTGCCGCTTCCGGAGACGGTCACCGCGTAAGTGTTGCCGCCGGCCGACGTCAGGCGCGAGATCGGCGTATTCGGTGCTATGAGCGAGAGATTCGCCTGGTCGTAATCGGCCTCGACGCCCAGTACGAGCCTCTCGAATTGGGTGTTGTAGCCGGCGAAGCCGCCGAAGCCAGTGGCACTGTGATTGGCCTGACCCAGCACCGGCCAACTGGACGGCTGCTGCTCACTCTCCAGCGTCAGGTCGCGCAGCACATAAGCGAGCGGCGCCTGCGTGGTGTTGCTGAAGTCACCGCCGGCGTTGCTGTAGCTGACCGCACCGCCGATATAGATGCCGGCCCAGCCGTTGACGTTCAACGGCGCGGCCGGTTGCGCGCCGGTCAGCCAACTCAGATCGTCCGCGAAGGCGCTTGGCGCGAACGCAAACGCCAACAGTGCAAATATGACGCGACGCATAGGACGCCCTTTCCCCTTGTTGGGGGCGATCTTCGAGCGCGGACATTAAAGGGGGGTTAGCTCGTCAGACGCCGTTTTGGCGGCTTAACTGTTCCGGATATTTAGAATTGGGACGCCGTGACTAATCTGCGCGGGATTTTTTCAGAAATCCGTACCGAGAATTCCGCCGCGTTTTCGGGCACTAAGACGACGCGGGCGCGCGCATGCAATTTTTTGATAACGACCCTAGCGAACGCGATTCAATAAGCGCTAACCGCAAATGATCTTAAAATTGTCGCTGACGCAGTAGGTAAATCCACGCTGAATGCGCGCGCCACATTTCAGGTTAGGAAACCGTTTGCGCGCGGCCGGCTGCCACCGCACCGTCCGCGATTGTGACATCGTCTTTACCGCCATTGCCGCGATGGCGGGCAGCGCCGCGCGCCGCGTCGACCCGCTGCGACGCAGGCCGGCGCCGCAACTCGCGCTTGACTGCGGCGGGGCAAATCCTTAATTGCAGAGCCGGGACACCCCTCCCCAACGAGGGGCGCCTATCTGGAAGGATAGACCATGACGATTGCCAAGCCGTCCGTGCGGCCAAGCGTGCCGCACTTTTCGTCCGGCCCCTGTGCCAAGCGCCCCGGCTGGACCCCGCAAGCCCTCGCCGACGCTTTTGTGGGGCGCTCCCACCGCTCGAAGCCGGGCAAGGCCAAGCTCAAGCGCGCCATCGATCTGACCCGCGAGGTGCTGCGCGTGCCCGCCGACTATTGCATCGGCATCGTGCCGGCGTCCGATACCGGCGCGGTGGAGATGGCGCTGTGGACGCTGCTCGGCGCGCGTCCGGTGACGATGCTGGCCTGGGAATCCTTCGGCGAAGGCTGGGTCAGCGATGTCGCCAAGGAGCTCAAGCTCAAAGACGTCACGGTGCTGAAGGCGCCGTATGGCGAGCTCCCCGATCTCGCCAAAGCCGATCCGGGAAGCGACATCGTGTTCACCTGGAACGGCACGACGTCGGGTGTGCGCGTGGCCAACGCCGATTGGATCGCGGCCGACCGGGCCGGGCTGACCATTTGCGACGCCACCTCGGCCGCCTTCGCCCAGCCGCTCGATTGGGGCAAGCTCGACGTGGTCACCTTCTCCTGGCAGAAGGCGCTGGGCGGCGAGGCGGCGCATGGCATGCTGATCCTGTCGCCGCGCGCGGTCGCTCGGCTCGAAAGCTACACGCCGCCGTGGCCGGTGCCGAAGATTTTCCGCACCACCAAGGGCGGCAAGCTCAACGACGGCATTTTCCAGGGCGAGACCATCAACACGCCATCGATGCTGTGCGTCGAAGATTATCTCGACGCGCTGGAATGGGCGAAGTCGGTCGGCGGCTTGCCGGCGCTGCACGCCCGCGCCGACGCCAATGCCAAAGTCATCGCCGATTGGGTTGAGCGCACGGCGTGGATCGATTTTCTGGCGCGCGATCCGGCGCTGCGCTCCAACACCTCGGTCTGCCTGAAAGTGGTCGATCCGGCGGTAACGCGGCTGAATGCCGACGCGCAGGCGGCCTTCGTCAAAGGCATTGCCGCCGCCCTCGACAAGGAAGGCGTCGCTTACGACATCGATGCCTATCGCGATGCGCCGCCGGGATTGCGCGTCTGGTGCGGCTCCACCGTGGAGCGTGCCGATGTCGAGGCGCTGATGCCGTGGCTCGACTGGGCCTATGCGGCGACCAAGGAAGCGCTGGCGAAGGCAGCTTGATCGTCATGTCAGCGGCTTCCTTCGCCGATCCTCTCACCGAGCGGCTGGCGGCGTTCGTGCGCGGCATCGGCATCGACGTGCGCGCCGCCGCGCTGCCGGAAAAGACGGTCCTGCCCGGGCTCGACATCCGCCGCGGCGCGATCCTGGTCGATGAGACGCGCGTGACACATCCCGGCGATATTCTCCACGAGGCCGGCCATCTTGCGGTCACCGATCCGGCCGAACGCCATGCGCCGACGTTGTCGCCGAGCGGCGGCGACGAGATGACGAGTATCGCTTGGTCTTACGCCGCGCTGTGCCATCTCGAACTCGATCCGGCGATCGTCTTCCACGACGACGGCTATAAGGGCGAGGCGTCGTCGATCATTGAGAATTTCACGGCCGGCCACTATTTCGGCGTGCCGCTGTTGCAGCTCTACGGCATGGCCGTCGAGCCCAGGCGCGCCGCCGAGACAGGCGTCGAACCCTATCCCCACATGCTGCGCTGGTTGCGCTGACCGCAAAGGAATTTTGCCATGACCGCCCGCGTTCTGATCTCCGATGCGTTGTCGCCCGCCGCCGTGCAGATTTTCAGGGATCGCGGCGTCGAAGTCGAATTCCAGCCCAATCTCGGCAAGGACAAGGACAAGCTCGCCGAGACCATCAACGGCTTCGATGGTTTGGCGATCCGCTCCGCGACCAAGGTGACGGCCAAGATGCTGGAGAAGGCCAAAAGCCTGAAAGTGATCGGCCGCGCCGGCATCGGCGTCGACAATGTCGATATCCCGGCAGCGACCGCCCGCGGCATCATCGTGATGAACACGCCATTCGGCAATTCGATCACCACCGCCGAGCATGCCATCACGCTGATGCTGGCGCTTGCGCGCCAAATCCCCGAAGCCGATGCATCGACGCGGGCCGGCAAATGGGAAAAGAACAAATTCCTCGGCGTCGAGATTTTCTCGAAAACGCTCGGCATCATCGGCTGCGGCAATGTCGGGTCGATCGTCGCCGACCGGGCGATCGGGCTGAAGATGAAGGTGATCGCCTACGATCCGTATTTGTCGGCCGAGCGCGCGGTCAATCTCGGCGTCGAAAAGGTCGAGCTCGATGAGCTGTGGCGCCGCGCCGATTTCATCACCCTGCACACGCCGCTGACCGACAAGACCCGCGACATCATCAATGCCGACACCCTCAAGCTGACCAAGAAAGGCGTCCGGCTGATCAACTGTGCGCGCGGCGAACTGGTCGATGAGATGGCGTTGTGCGAGGCGCTCAAGTCCGGCCACGTCGCCGGCGCCGCGGTCGACGTGTTCCGCGAGGAGCCGGCGACGCAGAGTTGCCTGTTCGGCCTGCCCAACGTGGTGTGCACGCCGCATCTCGGCGCCTCGACCATGGAGGCGCAGGAGAACGTGGCGCTGCAGGTCGCCGAACAGATGGCGGACTATTTGCTTCGTGGCGCGATCTCCAACGCCGTCAACTTTCCCTCGATCAGCGCCGAGGAAGCGCCGAAACTCAAACCCTTCGTGGCGCTTGCGGACAAGCTCGGCTCGTTCGCCGGCCAGCTCACCGAGAGCGGCATCAGCCGCGTGCAAATTTCCTATGAAGGCGCCGTCGCCCAACTCAACACCAAGGCGCTGACCTCGGCCGCGGTCGCCGGCCTGCTGCGCCCGATGCTGCAAGACGTCAACGTCGTCTCGGCGCCGATCGTCGCCAAGGATCGCGGCATCGTCGTCGAGGAGACGCGGCGCGAAGCCGAGGGCGATTATGAGAGCCTGATCACGGTCACGGTGACGACCGACCGGCAGACGCGCTCGGTATCAGGCACGGTCTATGCCGACGGCCATCCGCGCATCATCAACATCAAAGGCATCCGCATGGACGCCGAATTCGGCCCGTCGATGCTCTACGTGACCAACCAGGACAAGCCCGGCTTCGTCGGCCGCTTTGCAACGCTGCTCGCCGGCGCCGGCATCAACATCGCCACCTTCCATCTCGGCCGCGAATCCGCCGGCGGCGACGCCATCGCGCTGGTCGAAGTCGACGGCACGGTGCCGCCGAACGTGCTCGCCGAAGTGCAGAAAATCCCCAACGTGCAACAGGTCAAGACGCTGCGGTTTTGACGCCGTCACTGCCTCGTCGCGATCGTAATCCCGCTGAATACCAACCCGTAGCCGACGGCGTGGTAGAGCTCGAAACGCTCCCCCAATAGAACGATCGCCAGCGCCGATCCGAATACCGGCACGAGGTGGATGAACGGCGCGGCGCGGTTGGCGCCGATGAGCTCGATGCCGCGGTTGAGGAACAGATAGCCGAGCAGCGACGGGAAGATGCAGATGAAGGCGAAGCTGAGCGCGCTCTCGGCATCGAACACCATCACCCGCCCGCTCATGACTTCTAGGGCAACGAGTGGAACGAGAAACACTGCGCCGCCGCCCATCCCGGTGGCGAGGAACGACAACGGATGGATCTTCGGCCGCTTGCGCAGCATGGCCAGGTAGAAGCCGTAGAATACCAGCGCGATCACGAACCAGACGTCGCCGCGATTGAACGCGATGCCGAAGAGGATCGCGAGACTGCCGTGGCAGATGATGACGATGACGCCGCTGAGCGAGACGCAGATGCCGCCGGCCTGACGCAAGGTCAGGCGGTCGCCGAACAGCGCAAAAGTCCACAACGCGACGAACAACGGCCCGATCGATTGCAGCAGCAAGCCGTTGATCGCGGTGGTGTACTGCAGGCCGTAATAGGCCATGGTGTTGTAGGCGGAGAAGCCGGTGAACGCGAGCAGCGTCATCATGCCGGCGTGATTGCGGATGACCGGCCAATCCCGCCGCAGATGGCCGGCCGCGAATGGCAACAGAATCAGGAACGCGCCGGCCCAGCGGCCGAACGCAAGCGTCATCGGCGGGATGTGTCCGACGACGAAGCGACCGAGCACGGTATTGCCGGCCCAGAACAGCGAGGTGAGCGACAGCAGCAGATAAGGCTGGTCGGACAACCAGCCGCCGACGCGGGCGGAAGTGGAAGCGGGCGCGCCCGGCATGGCGGCGTTTCCTTTTGTCGATCTTGGAACGACCGCGCAGCGATCGAACGGCGGCCAGTTTTGTAGAAATTTCAAATCCGCCGCACCAGCGCCCGGGCGGCATGGCTGCCCCGGCCGCGCCCGCGCTTTGCGTCAATTTGCCCGCCGCGTAAGCCGCATTATCGCCGCAGCGACCCAGCAAATCCGTCACTGGGCGACAGGGCTGACGGCAAATTCCCTGTGGAAACAATCATTTGGCGGAAACCATGCGGCCCGGCAGCAGCCGCTTTGCCTTGCTTCCCGCGGTTTCATCCTTTATCCGGGACAGTCGGCTGCGGCCGGTATCCGATTCATGTGATGGTTTCATCAATCTCCTGGGGTCAGTTCCTCGTGGCAAATGTTGTCGTGGTCGGCTCCCAGTGGGGCGACGAAGGCAAGGGCAAGATCGTCGATTGGCTGTCCGAGCAGGCCGACATCGTCGTCCGTTTCCAGGGCGGCCATAATGCCGGCCATACGCTGGTGATCAACGGCACGACCTACAAGCTGTCGCTGTTGCCGTCTGGCGTGGTGCGGCCGGGCAAGCTGTCGATCATCGGCAATGGCGTCGTGCTCGACCCGCATGCGCTGCTCAACGAGATCGCCACGCTGAAGAAACAAGGCGTCACCGTCACGCCGGAGAATCTGCGCATCGCCGAGAACACGCCGCTGATCCTGCCGCTGCATCAGGAGCTCGACGTGGCGCGCGAGAAGGCTTCGGGCAAGGGCGCGATCGGCACCACCGGCCGCGGCATTGGGCCGGCCTACGAAGACAAGGTCGGCCGCCGCGCCATCCGGCTGATGGATCTCGCCGACCTGCAAATGCTCGACGGCAAGATCGACCGGCTGCTGGCGCACCACAATGCGCTGCGGCGCGGGCTTGGCATGAGCGAGATCGCGCCGCGCGCCATCTACGATGAATTGGCCGCGGTGGCGCCGAAGGTTCTGCCTTATATGGATTCGGTGTGGTCCCTGCTCGACGAGCGGCGCCGCGAGGGCAAGCGCATTCTGTTCGAAGGCGCCCAAGGCGCGCTGCTCGACATCGACCACGGCACTTATCCGTATGTCACATCGTCGAACACGGTGGCGGCGCAGGCCGCGATCGGCTCCGGGCTTGGGCCCAACGCCATCGGCTATGTGCTCGGCATCTGCAAGGCCTACACCACCCGCGTCGGCGCCGGGCCGTTTCCGACCGAGCAGCTCAACGAGATCGGCAAGACGCTCGGCGAGCGCGGCAAGGAATTCGGCGTCGTCACCGGGCGGCCGCGGCGTTGCGGCTGGTTCGACGCGGTTCTGGTGCGCCAGACCGTGCGCACCAGCGGCATTCGCGGCCTCGCATTGACCAAGCTCGACATCCTCGACGGCTTCGAGGAGATCAAGGTCTGCGTCGGCTATCGGCTCGACGGCAAGGAGATCGATTATCTGCCGGCGAGCGAGCACGCCCAGGCGCGCGTCGAGCCGATCTACGAGACCATTGCCGGCTGGCAGGAGAAAACGGCGCGCGCCCGCTCGTGGGCCGAATTGCCGGCCCAGGCCATCAAATACGTCCGCCGGATCGAGGAACTGGTAGGCTGCTCGGCGGCGTTGCTGTCGACGAGCCCGGAGCGCGAGGACACGATCCTGATGCAGAACCCGTTCGAAACCTAAGCGGTGAAATTTAACAAAGCCCGGCGTAAGCTCAATTCATGACCGACTACCAACCGCTGATAGCGCGAGCCATAGATGGGCTCGGCAAAAGCACCGGCGAAGCCCGCCGGGCGCTTTATGAACGGGCACGCTCCGCTCTGGTCACGCAACTGCGCGCCGTCGAGCCGGCGCTCTCCGAATCCGAGATCACCCGCGAGCGGCTGTCGCTCGAAGAGGCGATCCGCAAGGTGGAGGCGGACGCCGCGCGCAAGTCGCGCATGGAAGCGCGCACCGAGCCGCGCTTCGAACCCCGCCCGCTCAAGCCGCCAAGTCGTCCGGCTCCTGCCGCAGCGCCGGCGGCGCCCCCGCCGCCTCCCGTAGTGCCTCCGCAGCCACCGGCGCCGCCCGTTGCCCAACCGCCGCAGCCGGAACGCTTTGAGGCCCGACCAGACGAGCCGCCGCAGCTGGAGGACGATTACGACGAGCCGGCGCAAGCCGAACCGCCGCCCCCACCGCCGCCGCGGCCGATGCCGTCCACGGCGCGCGGCCGACTGTTAAGCGCGCGCGCGCCTTCGCTCGGGCGGGAAGGACTCAAGGGCTTCCGCGACGTCGTACACGATGTCGACGATCTCGGCTCCGCCAGCGCCCGCGCGGCCCAATCGGCGCGCGACACCCGCGACACTTATGAGCCACAACCGCGCCGCTTGCCGCGCGACGACGATTCGCCGCCGGCACCGTACGAGCCTGAGCTCGATCTGGATGATTTCGGCGCCCACGATGACGACCCGCGGCACCCGCAAAGCCTCGAACAATCCTTCGAGCTCGACGAGGAGCGGCCGTTTCCGGCGCAGCCGGCGCGGGGCCGTTCGCCGCGCCCGCCGGAGTCTGAAGACGAGTACGAGCACGCGCCGCCGCCGCGCTCCTATGTCGGCCTCATCAAGCTCGTCGTGCTGGCGTGCATCGTCGGCATCGTCGCGGCGATTTTCTTCTGGCAGTGGCCGAACATGAAACGCATGGTCGCGCAATTCGGCACGCGGCAGCCGGCCCAGGTGACGCAGGCGCCAGCACCGTCCGAGCCGAAATTTTCCGGTCGCGTGCCGCAGGAGCAAACGCCCGGACAGGCGGCCAATAGCGGCGCGCCCGGCAATCAGGCAGCGCCGGCGGTGGCGCAACGGGTCGTGCTCTACGAAGAAGATCCGAACGATCCGAAGGGCAAACGCTTTGTCGGCTCGGCGATCTGGCGCACCGAGACTGTTTCGCCAGGCGCAGGGTTGGCGCCGGAACTCGCGGTACGCGCGGACATCGAAATCCCCGATCGGCGAATGACCGTAACCTGGTCGCTGCGCCGCAACACCGACAAGGCGCTGCCGGCGAGCCACACCATCGAGATCATGTTCAACCTGCCGGCCGATTTTCCCGGCGGCGGCATCGCCAACGTGCCCGGCGTATTGATGAAGCAGGCCGAGGAGGCGCGCGGCACGCCGCTTGCGGGGCTGGCGGTCAAAGTCACCAACGGATTCTTCCTGATCGGCCTGTCCGCGGTCGACGCCGACCGGCAACGCAATATGCAGCTGCTCAAGGATCAGGAGTGGTTCGACGTTCCCATCGTCTATACCAATGGCGGCCGCGCCATCATGGCGGTGGAAAAGGGCCCACCCGGCGACCGCGCCTTTGCCGACGCCTTCGCGGCGTGGGCCAAGTAATCGGAGCAGGCGAGCGGAACAAACGAGCGCAACGGGCAAGCGCAATTGTTGCTATAGTCGGGCGGACGTAAGACTCGTGTACCGGGAGTGGTTCATTGGCGACGCGTGCGAAAACTAGTGCAGTTGGTGCCGGCGCGACGCACATCGCTTCGGCGCTGCGCACGCTGGACACCGAGCGCGAGGGCGTCGCGGCGCTGGCGGCGGCCATGTGCGACGGCCTCGGCGCTCCTTTCGTCGCCGCCGTTGAAACGATCCGCGACGCGCGCGGACGCGTCATCGTCACCGGCATGGGCAAGTCCGGCCATGTCGGCAGGAAGATCGCCGCGACACTGGCCTCCACCGGCACGCCGGCATTCTTCGTGCACGCCGCCGACGCCAGCCACGGCGACCTCGGCATGATCACGCCGGACGACGTGATGCTGGCGCTGTCCTGGTCGGGCGAGACCGAAGAGCTCAAGGACCTGATCAATTATTCCCGGCGCTTCCGCATCCCGCTCATCGCCGTCACGGTCAGCGCCGACAGTACGCTGGGCAAGTCCGCCGACGTCGTCTTGGCGGTGCCGGCGACGCGCGAAGCCTGTCCGCATAATCTCGCGCCGACGACGTCCTCGCTGATGCAGCTCGCGCTCGGCGATGCCCTTGCGATTGCGCTCCTCGAAAGCAAAGGCTTCAGCGCGATGGACTTCGGCGTTTTTCATCCGGGCGGTCAGCTCGGCGCGGCGCTCAAATTCGTCCACAACGTCATGCATCCCGGTGCTGCGGTGCCGCTGATCAAGCGCGGCGCGCCAATGTCGGAAGCGATCGTCGAAATGTCCGCCAAGGGATTCGGCTGCGTCGCCGTCACCGACGACGGCGGCAAACTCGCCGGCGTCATCACCGATGGTGATCTGCGCCGCCATATGCGCGCGGATCTGCTGAACGCGCGCGTGGATGACATCATGACGGCATCGCCAAAGGTCGTTCGCCCCGATCAATTGGCCAGCGAGGCGCTGCAACTGATCAATTCATCGAAGATCACGGCGCTGATCGTCGTCGAGTCGGACCGGCCGGTCGGCATCGTGAATTTCCACGATCTGCTGCGCGCCGGCGTGGCATGAGATTGCGCGCCGCCCGCGCGCGGCGGCTAATACAGGCCGCCTCGTGTGACCGCCTTGTCATCATCGCTCTGCGGTGCGACGGCGGCAGGCGCAGGCGCGGCCGGCGCGTTCGCCGCGGCGCCGGGGGCGGCAGGCTTCGCCGGTTCGGTCTCGGCTTGCCGATGCGCGACATAGTCGTCGTAGCCCGGAGTGCCCGGCCGCGGCGGGATGCCCTCGGGCAAGCCGCCGGCCCAGTGCGGCCAATGATCGGCCGTAAAGCCGGCGACGGGTCCACACGATCCCAGCAATAAGCCGAGACCGAGCCACATCAGTGCCACGGAGAGCCGTTTGACCGTCATGCCAGCCGCCGGGTTGGGCCTCGATTGCCAGTACAGACTATTTGGACGTGCGCTGCTTTCGTGGCGGGACTGTGATGTCCTAAAAATACGCCGGTTCCGCATCATCGATGGTAGCGCTGGACCCGTTGTTCGGCGCGCGTTTGTAAGCAGCTAAACTTCTATGGTGCCGGTGTGAACGATTTCCTAACCTGCCGTCAATGGCGCCGATGACCTATCGACAACGCTCCGCGATGCCACTGCAACACGCCGCGCTGCGCGTCGCGCTCGCGCCGACGCTCGTGCTATTGGCAGGATGCAGCAGCTTGGCAGGGCCGCAAGACGGCGCGGCGACCGCGCCCTTGAATGCGGATTACCGCAGCATGATCGCCACACGTCTAAAAAGCGAATTCACGAAGTCGCCGCTGACCGGTCCGGCCGAGATATCGAACCCACGCTGGGTTCTGGCCAATAAGGGATGGAGCTGGCAGGTCTGTGTTCGCTTCCAAGATCGCGGCCACCAGCGTACATATGCGCTGTTCTTCCAAGGCTCGGAAATCATCGATGAGCGATACGCGGTCTTGACCGATGCCTGCGACGCGCAAACTTATTCCGAGTTCGATCTGGGACCGGGTTCGATGAGGCCGGGGGCCGCCGGCGATCCGGGGCCGCTGTATTAGATGGGTCCGACGACCGGCGACAGGTCCGCGCGATGAACGACGGCAGCGGCAATGGGTGGCTCGTGGGCGGCGCCGTCACCGTCATATTCGCGGCGTTGATGTGCGCCTTGTTGATCGTGGCGCTCTATCCTTGGCTCGCGCGCTATGCGCTGGCCAAGCCAAATGCCCGCTCGTCGCATCGCACGCCGACGCCGCAAGGCGCCGGCATCGCCGTCATCGCTGCGACGATGGGTGCCGTTGGTATCGCGCTGGCGATTTTCTCGCTTGGAGCGTCGCCCGACTTGAACCTGCCGAAGGTCGTCGCGGCGGCGCTGATCATGACTTGCCTCGGTGCCGTCGACGATATTCGGCCGCTGCCCGCCGGCCTGCGCTTGCTCCTGCAAGCGGTCGTGATCGCGGGCATCATCTACACGCTGCCGGATCATCTTCGTATCGTGCCGCAATTGCCGTGGTGGTTTGAGCGAGGCCTATTGCTGATCGGCGGCTTGTGGTTCGTCAATCTGGTCAACTTCATGGATGGCATCGACTGGATGACCGTCGCGGAAGTGATACCGATCACGGCTACGCTCACGATACTCGGCATGGCGGGCGCGCTGCCTTCCTACGGCACGGTGCTGGCGCTCGCGCTCGGCGGCGCCATGATCGGATTTGCTTATTTCAATCGCCCGACGGCCAAAGTTTTTCTCGGTGACGTCGGCAGTCTCCCGATCGGTCTTATCCTTGGCTGGCTGCTGCTGCTGGTCGCCGGCGGCGGCCATCTGGCTGCCGCTGTCGTGATGCCGCTCTACTATCTTGCCGATGCCACGATCACCTTGTTTCGGCGCCTGATCCGGCGCGAGCCGTTCTGGGAGGGGCACCGGACACACTTCTATCAGCGCGCCACCGACAAGGGCTTTACGACAACGGCCGTGGTCGTGCGCGTGTTCGTCGTGAACGTCGGTCTCGGCATTCTGGCGGTCATCTCCGTCGTCGTCCCGGGCAGGCCGAGCGAGATCGCAGCGCTGACGATCGGCGCGATTCTCGTCGCCTGGCTGCTCGCCGCGTTCGAGCGTGGCCGGTCATGAGTCGCGTCCTGGTCACCGGCGCGTCCGGTTTCATCGGCAGCGCCGTGGTTGCGGCCTTGGCACGCGATGGCCGCACGGTGCGCGCGGCCGTGCGGCGGCCGCATCTGTCATTCCCCGGCGGCGTCGAAGTGGTGCAGCATCCGGATTTGGCGGAGGCGTTCGATTGGCATCCGCTGCTCCAAGGCGTCGGTCAGGTCGTTCATCTCGCCGGCATCGCCCATACAAGCGGCGCCGACGCCGCGGCATACGATCGGGTCAATCGGCTGGCGACGGCGCGGCTGGCGGCGGCGGCGACGCAAGAGCACGTCGAGCATTTTGTCTTTGTTTCTTCGATCCGCGCGCAATGCGGACCTGCCGCCGATCACGCATTGACCGAACACGATCCGCCGGCACCGACCGAGATATATGGCCGCTCAAAACTTGCCGCCGAGGAAGCCGTGCGCGCCTCCGGCGTGCCGTTCACCATCCTGCGCCCGGTGCTGCTCTATGGCCCGGGCGTGAAGGGAAATCTGGCGCTGCTGGCGCGTGCCGCCGCGACGCCGTTACCACTGCCGGTCAAGGATTTCGGCAACCGCCGCTCGCTGCTGGGCATCGACAATTTCATCTCGGCATTGACCTTCGTGCTGGCGACGCCGGCCACCATCGGCGAGACCTATGTGGTGGCCGACCCCGGAATTCCGCCGCGGCTGTCCGATGTTTTTGTAACGCTGCGGCAGGCGCAAGGCCGCCGTGCGTTCATCATGCCGATGTCGCCGGACTATATCGAGCTGCCGCTGCGCCTGTTTCGGCGCGCCGACGTCTGGCACCGCATCGGCGGCAATTTGCGGGTCGATTCCGGCAAGCTGATCGCGGCCGGCTGGCGGCCGGCGCACGATACCCGCGCCGGCCTTATCGCCATGGTTCAGGCGGCGGCGCCGCGAAAGTCGGGCACCGCGTCGCGCAGCACGCGGTAGATCGCCTCGCGTTCCTCCCGCGCCAAGCCTTGCTCCAGCATGGCGAGCCAGCCGCGCATCGAGTCGAGCGGCGGCTGCACCGGGCGCGCGGCGACGACGCCGACGAAGCCGATGTCGACCATCGGCTCCTCGCGCGCGAACAGGATTTCCTGCATCCGCTCGCCCGGACGCGCGCCGGTGAACACGATATCGACGTCGCGGCCCGGCTCGAGGCCGGCGAGCCGGATCATGCGCTCGGCAAGATCGACGATCTTCACCGGCTGGCCCATATTGAGCACATAGACCGAGACGTCGGAGCGGTCGGGCCCGAGCGCGTGGCTCGCCGCCGTGACGACGAGATCGCACGCCTCGCGAATGGTCATGAAGTAGCGCACCATGTCGGGATGGGTGACGGTGACCGGGCCGCCGGCATCGATCTGCGCCTTGAACTTCGGCACCACCGAGCCGGTGGAGGCGAGCACGTTGCCGAACCGCACCGCGATCAGCCGCATGCCGCGGCGGTCGGCTTCGGCGCGGCGCGAAAAATCGGCGTCGAGCGCCTGGCAATACATTTCGGCAAAGCGCTTGGTGGCGCCGAGCACCGAGACCGGCTCGATCGCCTTGTCGGTCGAGATCATCACCATCGCCGCAGCACCGGCCGCGGCGGCGGCGTCGGCGACATTGACCGAGCCGAACACGTTGGTCTTGATACCCTCTTCCCAATTCGCTTCCAAGAGCGGCACGTGCTTGAGCGCCGCGGCGTGAAAGACGATGTCGGGCTTGAAATCCGTCATCAGCCGGAACACGCGATTGCGGTCGCGGACGTCGGCGATGCGGCCGTCGATCACCGGCCGCGCCTGCCTGGTGGCAAGGGCTTCCAGTACCGCATGCAGCGCCGGCTCGGAATTCTCGATGATGAGCAGCCGCGACGCGCCAAACGCGATAACGCGGTCGCAAATCTCGGCGCCGATCGAGCCGCCGCCGCCGGTCACCACGACCGATTTGCCGTTGAGGAAGGTTTCCAGCCGCGCGTAATCGATCTTCACGCTCGGCCGCAGCAACAAATCCTCGACATTGACCGGCGCCAGCCGCGGCATTTCGCCGGCGTCATCGAGCGAAGGCAGCCGACTGACCGCTAGCCCCAGGCGCCGCGCATGCATCAAGGTCGCTTCGGGCTTGGCGTCCGGCTCGAACGCCGACGGCGTGAAGATCACCCGCGAGATCGGGGTGTCGCGTTGCGCAAAGTCGTTGACGACGGCATCGAGCGCGGAAAAATCGCCGAGAACGGGAATGCCGCGGATCGACTGGCCCTGATCGCCGGGGGATTGCGACAGCACGCCGACCGGCCAGATCTTCTTCACCGCGCCGCTTTCGATGGCGCGCAACAGCACCTCGGCATCGGCGGCGCGGCCGAGCACGAGGGCGGGAGTGGCGGCCTCCGCGCGGGCGTGATGGCGCGTGCGCGTATAGCGGAAATAACGATAGGCAAGGCGCGGGCCGCCGAGGAAGACGAATTGCAGGACCCAATAGAGGACGATGGTGATCTTGCCGAAGAAGAATTGCCCGAGCACGTTGGGCGCGACCAGCACGTAATCAAGCACCAAGAGCGATACGGCGAGCACCGTCGACGCGCGCAGGATGTTCATCAAATCCGGCAGCGACGCGAACCGCCACTTCGCCTCGTAGAGATGGAACAGGTAATAAACGACCCCGGCATAGGCGACGAAGCCGGGCAGGAACAGGAGCAGCGGCTTTTCGCGCTCCATCAGGCCCGCCGCCTCGAAACGGATGTAGAAGCTCGCGACGACCGCCGCCGCCGTCATGACCAGGTCATGGGCTACGACGAGCGTTCTGCGCGGGCTAAAGTGGAAGGCCATCTCAACCGTGCCGCGGTTTTTCCCCGGCATGTCATTACCGGGCTTTGCCTCGTGGCGCTACCCCGGCGGCTTTCGCCTACGCCGCACGCCGCACCGCAAGTGCTTGATCCACCGCCGAAATCACCTGGGCTGCGGTCAGCTCATCGAGGCACTGGCTGAAACTGTCGAGGCGGCGTTCGCAGCCCTCGAGTTGGCACGGCAGGCAGGGCAAGGGATTTTGCACCAGCCACACATTACCGCGCTGCTGGATGGTGCCGGCGGCCGCCCACGGCCGGTCGAGGCCGCCCACCGGCCAGGGGCCCCACAGACGCGGGTCGGTCGGTCCGTAGAGCGCCACCGTCGGCGTGCCGGTGGCGGCGGCAAGATGGGTGATCGCGGTATCCGGGCCGACATAGGTTCGCGCGGCGGCGATTGTGGCGGCAAGCTGCGGCCAGTCCAGCCGGCCGTCGAGCCGCGTGACGTCGCCGTCGCGCCAGACTTCGTCGAGATAGCCCCGGTCGCTGTCGGCGCCGCTGGTGACGACGGTCAGCCCGCGCTGGCGCAGCGCGGTGGCGAGCGCCCGCCAGCCGTCCATGGTCCAGCGCTTGTACGTGAACATCGGCGCGGCGTGGACGACAGCAAAAGGCTGCGCCGGGATCAAGTTCGATTGCACGCCGCCTGCCGGGCAAACGACTTCCGGCACGGCCGGAATACCGAGCAGTTCGGCAAGGCGGAGCACATCGCGCACGCGATGCCGTTGCCGGTCGGCGACATAAGAGCGGCTCAGCGCCAGGCGCTTCACCGTCGCCGACAATCCTTTCGCTTCGATGGGGCCGGCGCTCTGCCGCCCGGCGATCCACGCCAAGGTGGTCGGCCGGTCGCCGGTTTGGGTGGAGAGCGCCACGTCGTAACGCCACGCCAGCCGGCGCAGCAGGGCGAACGTTTCACCGGCACTCGGACGCTGCGGAATGGAGATGACTTTGGCGAGATCGGGATTCCCGGTCAAAATCCCTTCCGTTCCTGCAAACACCAACGCCTCGATCGAAGCGGCCGGGAACGCGCGCTTGATGCTGCGAATGAGCGGCGTCGTCAGCAGCACGTCGCCGAGCCGGCGCAACGCCACCACCAGCACGCGGGGATTGCTCGGCAAGGCAAGCGGCGTCATGGCATCGTGCCGGACGATGCGGCCGACGGCGAATGAGCGTCGCGCAGCACGGTGCCGCCAATAATGCCGACGCCGAATACATAGAGCCAGCCCTGGCCGAAATCGAATAGGTGCGAATTGACCAGCGACGACAGGAAATTCTGCACGACGATTATGGTGCCGATCGACGCCATCAGTCCGGCGCCGCGGAACAGCAGCCCATGCGTGACCCACATCGCGAGCAACACCGCGGCGCCGATGGCGCCGAGCTCGATCGCCACGGCGAAAATCTGGCTGTGCGGATTGACCGTGGCAACGGCCGAAGCGGACCCCGCGTCACCGGATGCCGCGAGCCGAAACTGCTCGGCGATGGTCCCGGTACCGTGGCCGATGACGGGCGCCGCTTCGACAATGGCCACCGACTTCTTCAGGAACTCCATATGCAGCCCGGTTGAGTTGTCCTCGTCGGTGTTCAGATAATTGCGCAGCTCGGTGAACGAATGCATCACCCGCAGGTGCAAATAGGGCGATGCGGTCAACGCCAACGCGGCCAGCGCCACCGCGCCGATGACAGCAAAGGCAACGCCACGCCAGCCGAAATACCGGTAGCCGAGCACAATGGCGAGAAGCGGCGCCACGGCGACAGTAGTGCGGCTGGTGGCGACGAAGGCGATATTGGCGAGGAAACAGGCGGCAAGGCAGAGCAGTGCGGCTACGGTTCGCCATCGGACTTCGCGCCAGCGCTCGCAAACCGCGCTGATGAGCCCGAAAGCGCAAATCAGAAAGATGCCGCTCTGCAAGATGTAGTCCTTGACCGGCACGCCGTACGCTTTGACGTGCGCGCCAAAGAGCGGCACGTGATCGAGGGCCCGTGATGGAAACAGGGCAAAGAGCGAGGACAGCACCAGCAGCACGGTCGCCGAAATGAGAAAGCCATAACAGGCGCAAGGCCCGTATTGGGAGCGGCGGAATTGCACCAGGAGCAAGGGGATGGCCAACAGACGATGGAAACCGCCGAGGCCGTCGATACGCGCGGCCCAAGGCACGTCGGCCCACAACATGCCGATAGCGGCGAGCAGCCACAGCAGAACCGGCAAGCCGCCGGCGGCGGTCAAAAGTTCGCGGCGCACGTCGGCAACGGCCAACGTCGGCAGCACGGCCACAAGCCACAGCACGATCAGAATGACGCTTGCCGACGTCGACCACGGCAGCGACACCACGACGGCAACGGCGAGCCAGTGGGCGGCCTGGTGCAATCTCCGCGTATCGAACGTCATGGTTTGAGCCGCAGCATCAGGTTTTTATGCCGGCTCAGCGCGACAAGCTCGTAACCCTTCGTCTGCATGACCGCCATTAAATCGATTTTCCAGCTTAGGCGCGAATCTTCGATGATGACGAGGCGCGGCCACAACCGCGGCGGCGCATCGCGAAAAAATGGCGCGAGGATCACGTCTTCCAAGCCTTCGACGTCGATTTTCATGGCGTCAATGGCGTCGACGCCTTCGCCGGCAAGCACATCAAATAGCGTTTGCGCAGGCACGCGCACCGTTTGAGCTGGTGCCTCCGCCTGACCAATTTTCGTCGTTCGCGTGCCGCCGCGATCGCGCCGGTCCAGCTCGACCGCGACAACACCGGCCTCGTCGCTCAAAGCCTTGGGGATAATGGTGATCGGCAGGCCCGGATTGGCGCTTAAATTGAACTCCAGGCGGCCGAGATTTCCCGGCTCCGGCTCGATGGCGAGAATATGCGCCTGTTGCCCGGCGCGTGATGCAACGAACAGCGAGAACAGGCCGACATTGGCGCCGATATCGACGAAGGCGAAGCGCCGCCCCTGAGCTATCGCGCGGGCAATGTCGCGTTCCAGTTCGGCGAGCTCCTCCGGCTCGTACATTCGCGGCGTGAACAGCAGATTCTTCTCGCAGCCATTGTCGCGCGGATGCAGCCGCATGCGCAGGCCCCAGCGTTCCACGTCCAACGCGCCGTCAGGATAGGCAAGACGCATGGTGACGGCGCGGCGCAGCAGGATGGCGAGACGCAAGCCGGCCCAGGTGTCGGGCAGCGGTTTGGTCAGCGCCATGACCACCCGATCCAGCCAGCCTGGTGCCAATGCGCCGAATGCCTGGGTGTTCATGGTCGTAGCGCCGACAACCCGCGCTGGGCGCGGATGCGTTGGGTGGCGAGGATGGCGTCAAGCCGGCGCTCGTTTTCCGGTAGCCGCGACCGGTCGGCTTCGGCATGCCACAAATGCAAAACGCCGGTCGCCATGCGGCCGTCCCTGCGCCGCACGCCGGCACGCATCAGGCGCACCAGCAGGTCGGAATCCTCCCGGCCCCAACTGGCGAAGCCGCCCTCAAAGCCATCGACGGCGATGAGGTCCGAACGCCAGATGCCGAGATTGCAGCCTTGGGCGCCACGCCAGTCGCTCTGGCGCAATCGGCGCAGCGGTCCGAGCGGCAGCGCGAGAAGCGGTGCGAGCCGTCTGATTTCCCTGGCGCGCCGCGCTCGCCACCAAGCGGCAAAGGCCCAGTTTTCCGGCTCGAGTTTTTCTTTCAGGATCCGTTCCGAAAGCGCTCGCGACAACAGCAACCGATTGCCGGTGACGAACCAGCCGCGCTTGGCCAGCGCGCGGTGCGCGGCGACAAAATCAGTTCGCGCGATGCAATCGCCGTCGAGGAAGATGCAATAATCGCCGGACGCCGCCAGGATCGCGCGGTTGCGGATTTCGGCGAGGCGGAAACCGTCATCGGGGTGCCAGACATGGCGCAGGCGGCCGTTGAATCGCTTTTGCCATACGTCGATCAGGTCTTTGGTCTGTTGCGTCGAGCCGTCATCGGCGACCAGTACCTCGAAGTCGAGATCGCTCTGGCGCATGAGCGAACGCAGCACCGCATCGAGCGCGTCGGGACGATTATAGGTCGCGACGATGATGGAGATGCTTTCGGCCACGATGGCACTGCTCCAAAATAATTGTCAGCGGCTTCGCCCGAGCGCGGCCCGAAGCTTTTCACGCTGTTTCCGCTTGGCCTCGCGCAGATGCCGGAACGGAACACCGAGATAGTGCTTGCGCAAGAACTGCCACTGGCCGAACGGACTGACCGTCATCGGCGAATTGGCCGGCACATACCAGCCATTGAGTCCGGTGCGGCGCACCCATTTATAACCGAGCGACGTCAGCAGGCGGTGCAGTTTCAGGTTCAGCGCCAGATCCTCGATCAGGATCAGCCGCGGCTGCCACCGCGTCAGCGTCAGGCCACTCAACACCTCGATTTCATGATTCTCGACATCGATGGAAAGGAGGTCGATCGGCACCGGCGCTTTCGCTTCCTCGAGAATGTCGTCTAGCGTGCGCGCGGGTACTTCGATCACGTCTTCCTTGCGCATGCCGGCAACAAAAAAATCCGGATTCAGCGAGGAATGGATGCCGGCCGCGTGCAAACGCAGCATCTTGCCGGCATTGGCCGGCGAGGAGCAGGCACAGGCAAACACCTGGGCTTGCCGTTGTTCCTTTAGCTTCTGCGCCAGCGCCGGCTGCGGTTCGACGAGGACGCCGCGCCAGCCCAGGCGTTCCAGATGCCAAGTCTGCGACATGTCCTTGGGGTCGTTGGCGCCGACGTCGACGAAGTAACCGGTCCGCGCGCCGAAGAATTCCTCCTTGAGCGCGTTCTCGGCCGTGTCGGGAAAGATCGCGCGCTGTCGTGCGAGCATCAAAACGCCGCTCCGATCATGATGCGGATTCGGCCGACCGGCGCACCAGCCCGGTGGTCGAGTGGCCGGGCACCAGATCGACGAGGATCACGGTGCCGCCCGCGGCTTCGACCACATCGCCGCCCACAACTTCGTCGCGCTTGTAGTCGGCGCCCTTGATCAGCACTGCCGGCTGCACGCGCTTGATCAGTTCGAGCGGCGTGTCCTCCTCGAAGACGACGACGAGATCGACCGCTTCGAGCGCGGCAATCACTTCGGCGCGGCCTTCGGCGGGATTGATCGGCCGGCCGTTGCCCTTGAGCCGCCTGGTCGAAGCGTCGCTGTTGAGCCCGACCACGAGGCGATCGCAGGCGGTGCGGGCCTCGGCCAGCAATTTGATATGGCCGCGGTGCAGAAGATCGAAGCAGCCGTTGGTGAAGCCGATGCGCAGGCCGTGCTTGCGCCACTCGGCGAGCCGCTCGTCGAGCACCGACCAATCGAACACGATCTTGTCCTCGGGCGCGAGCGAGGCCGCGGGCAGGATGCGGTGGCGAAGTTCTGCCAGCGACACCGTCGCCGTGCCGCGTTTGCCGACGACCACGGCGGCGGCGGCATTGGCGGCGCGCATGGCGGATTCGAACGGCGCCTGCATCGCCAGCAGCACCGCCATCACGGCAGCGACGGTGTCGCCGGCGCCGGACACGTCGCGCACCTTCACCGGATAAGATGGAATGTGGATCGGCGCATGCCCATCGAGGTGGAGCGTCATGCCCTCTTCGCTGCGGGTGACCAGCACGGCTTCGCTTTCGACCAGGCGCGCCAACTCCTCCGCGGCCTTGGCGATTTCCGCTTCCGTCGTGACGGGACGATGCACCGCGGCGCCGAGTTCCTGGCGGTTCGGCGTGATCAATGTCGCACCGCGGTAGACGCTGTAATCGTGGCCTTTCGGATCGACCACGACCGGTTTGCCATATCGTCGTGCCGCGTCGATGATGGCGCGGATGACGCGCGGCGTCAGCGTGCCTTTGGCGTAATCGGACAGCACCACGGCACCGACCTGGGGCATGGTCGTTTCGGCCGAGGCGATGATCGAGTCTTCGCTATGCGCGCTGGTCGGCGCGGTGGTTTCCCAATCGGCTCGCATCAGATGGGTCGAGTGGTGCTCGGAGACGAAGCGCACCTTGCGCGTCGTTTGCCGCGCTTTGTCGATCACAAGGTCGGGAACGATCAATCCGTCGAACTTGCCGAGCGCGTTGGTCAGGGTCAGGCCGGCTTCATCGTTGCCGATCAGACTGACCAGGATACATTTTGATCCGAGCGCCGCGATATTGCGCGCCACGTTGCCGGCGCCGCCGATCTCGATGGCGCTGTACCTGACCGCGAGCACCGGCGTCGGCGCCTCGGGCGAAATGCGCGTGACTTCACCATAGACGAAATCGTCGAGCATGAGATCGCCGACGCAGAGGACCGTCTGCTTGGCAAAAAGTCTGAAGGCATCTTCGAAATCAAACATGCATTGTCCGCGCAAGCCCCCGCTCACCGGTAGCGATCGGCCCGATCGAGATATGTCGTCACGTAGTGCCGCACCGCGTCTTCGAGCGGCGTGAACGCGGCATTATAGCCGGCCCGCCGCAGATTTGCGGTCTCCGCTTGGGTAAAATACTGATAGTTGTCACGGATCGCCGCCGGCATGTCGATATATTCGATAGCCGGCTCGCGGCCGAGGCCTGCGAACATCGCGTCGATCAGGTCGCGAAAGCTGCGCGCCGCGCCGGTGCCAACGTTGAAAATGCCCGACACTTTTGGCGTAGCAAGCAGCCAGCGCACCACGCCGACCGCATCGTCCACATAGATGAAATCGCGCTTCTGCTCGCCATCGGCGATGCCTGGGCGGTGCGACTTGAACAGCCGGATCGTCTTGCCGGCCTTTGCGTCGTCGAACCGCTTGGCTACGAGGCTCATCATCTCGCCCTTGTGGTACTCGTTGGCGCCGAACACATTGAAGAATTTCAGCCCCGCCCATTGCGGCGGCATCCTCTCCTTGCGCGCGGCGCGCTCGACCACGGCGATGTCGAACATATGCTTGCTCCAGCCGTAGAGATTCATCGGCTTGAGCTGTTTGAGGGCGGCAATCGACCAGTCATCAGAAAAGCCCTTTTGGCCTTCGCCGAAAGTCGCGGCCGACGAGGCATAGATGAACGGCGTGCGCGCTGTCGCGCACCATTCCAGCAGCCGCAGCGACAGCCGGAAATTGTTTTCCATGACGGCATCGCCATCGGTCGCGGTGGTCGAGGAGATGGCGCCCATATGCACCACCGCCTCGAGCTTGCGGCCATCGAGCCAGCGCAAAAGATCGGGCGGCGGCACGAAATCGGCGATTTGGCGTTTGGCGAGATTGCGCCACTTGCCTTCGCTGCCGAGGATGTCGTTGACGGCAATATCGGTGCGGCCGGCCTCGTTGAGGCTCGCCACCACATTCGATCCGATGAACCCGGCCCCGCCGGTGACCAACAACATCGACGCTTTGACCGGTTGCGGTTTGGGTCGGACCAGAGCCGACAGCCGCTCCTTTGCCCCACTCCGGCGCGATGAGCAACACTGGGTGGCTTGATCAGGTGAGCTGGAACAATAGACTGCGCGTCACATAAAGTGAATTTATGTTCATTTAATTTCTATGAATGTAAATTCATTATATCATTGACCTCATCGGCCAAACCCGACATCCATACATTCCCACTGGCGGCAAACCGCGGCTATAGTGTTATTTTGGCCCGTTCGGGGCCATCCGCCATGCAGAAAATCTCCGCCTATATTCTGGCGTTCAACGAGGCCGAGAAGATCAAGGCCGCGGTCCAAAGCGTGCTGTGGACCGACGAAATCGTTGTCGTCGACTCCGGCAGCACCGACGGCACTCCCGAGATCGCCACCAGCTTCGGCGCGCATGTAGTCCAAATACCGTTCAACGGCTTCGGCGATCTGCGCAATCGCGCCATCGCGGCTTGCAGTCACGAATGGATTTTCAGCCTGGATGCCGACGAACGCTGCACCAAGGCGGTGCGCGACGAGATCCTCGGCCTGCTTGCCGGCTCGCCGCCGCACGATGTCTACCGCGTGCCGCGGCGCAACTACCTGATGGGGCGCTGGATTCGCGGTTCCGGCTGGTATCCGAACTTCCGCCAGCCGCAGCTGTTTCGCAAAGACAGCATGCGCTACACGTTCGAGCCGGTGCACGAAGGCTATGAACTCATCGGCGACAAATCGATCGGGACGCTCGACAATGCGATCTGGCAATTCCCGTTCCGCAACCTGGGAGAAATCATCGACAAGGCGAACCGGTACTCGTCGCTTGGCGCCCAAAAGCTCGCCGGCAAGCGCGTCTCCATGGCGGGAGCGGTCGGGCACGGGCTATGGGCATTCCTGAAACACTATATTTTCAAACGCGGATTCCTCGACGGCTGGGCCGGCTTCGTCATTGCCTTTGGTAATTTCGAGGGCACGTATTATCGCTACGCCAAGCGCTATGAGCAGAACCAGAATTGGGCACCGCCGCCGAGCGAGCCGCTCCGGCGCGAGACCGAGGTTTGAGCCGGCGCATGTCGAATTCATTGACGCCGACAGGCATGGATAAAAGTCCGGATCGCAGCCCGATATTGATCGTTCCTTATATGTGGATCGGCGACTTCGTGCGCTGCCACACCGTCATTCAGTTGCTGCGGGCGCGGTTTCCCGACCGGCCGGTCGATATGCTGACGACAACGCTGTGCGCGCCGCTGACCGATTACATGCCTGGCCTGCGCCAAGCGATCACTGTCGATCTTCCGCGCAAGAGCCTCGCTTTGGCGCAACAGAAAACGCTCGCCGCGCGCCTCAAGCAGGAAGGCTACGGCACCGCGCTGATCCTGCCGCGCACCTGGAAAGCGGCGCTGGCGCCATTTTTCGCCGGGATCCCCGAGCGCACCGGCTTCGTCGGCGAGGCGCGGTTTTTCCTGCTCAACGATTTGCGTTTCGGCGAGCGCGGCTTGCAGCGCATGGTGGATCGATGCGCCGCGCTGGCGCTGCCGCCCAGCGCCGCATTGCCGGCGCAACTGCCGGTGCCGGAGCTCAAAGTACCGCCGGCTGAAATTGCCGCATGGCGAAGCCGGCGCAGTCTCGCTGCAGAGAGCCGGCCTGTTGTCGCGCTGGCGCCCGGCGCGGTCGGGCCGTCCAAGCGCTGGTCGAGCGCTTCCTATGCCGCGCTGACCCGGCGCCTCCTCGCCGACGGCTTTGCGATCTGGGTGCTCGGCGGCCCCGACGAGAAAACGCTGGCGGCGGAGATCGTCGGCTCAACCGATGCCCGCGATCTGACCGGACACGACCTGCGCGATGCCATCCTGGCGCTGGCATCGGCTTCGGCCGCGGTCTCCAACGATTCCGGCCTTCTGCATGTCGCCGCTGCGCTGGGTACGCCTTCGATCGGCATATTCGGCCCGACCAGCCCTTGGCATTGGGCGCCGCTCAATCCGCTAGCGGCGACCATCGAGGCCAAGACCGCGCTCGATTGCCGGCCCTGCCATAAGCCTGTCTGCCGGCTCGGCCACCACCGCTGCATGCGCGATATCGACCCGGACGAGGTTTTTGCCGCGACCCGCCGCGCGCTGGCGGCGGTCGCGACTGTCGGTTGAAGTCCGCCGCCGCCTAACGTGGTATTCACCGATTAGGAGTAGGGCTGACCGACATGACAGTCCTGATCACAGGCGGCGCCGGCTATATCGGCAGCCACATGGTCTATGAGCTCGCCGATGCCGGCGAGCGCGTGGTCGTGCTCGACAATTTGTCGACAGGCTTCGACTGGGCGGTCGCCAAAGGCGTACCGCTCGTCGTCGGCGAGACCGGCGACCAGGCGCTGGTGGCGCGGCTGATCCGCGAGCACGGCGTCGATGCCATTATCCACTTTGCCGCATCCATCGTGGTGCCGGATTCGGTGCGCGACCCGCTCAGCTATTACCGCAACAACACGATGAATTCGCGCGCGCTGATCGAATGCGCCGTGAACGGCGGCGTGCGCCACTTTATCTTTTCCTCGACCGCCGCCGTCTACGGCAATCCGGCCGAGATTCCGGTGCAGGAAGACTCAGCGACGCTGCCGATCTCGCCATACGGCTGGTCGAAGCTGATGACGGAGATCATGCTGCGCGACGCGGGCAACGCGTATGGCCTGCACCACGTGATCCTGCGCTATTTCAACGTCGCCGGCGCCGATCCGCAAGGGCGCACCGGGCAATCGACCAAAGCCGCCACGCATTTGATCAAAGTCGCGGTCGAGACCGTGCTCGGCCTGCGGCCTAAGCTTGACGTGTTCGGCAACGACTACCCGACGCCCGATGGCACCTGCATCCGCGATTACATCCACGTCAGCGATCTCGTCCGCGCCCATGCCGATGCGCTGCGCTACCTGCGCTCCGGCGCGCCGCCGCTGACGCTCAATTGCGGCTACGGTCACGGCTTCTCGGTTCTTGACGTGATCGACGCGGTCAAGCGCGTCTCGGGCGTCGAATTCAAGGTCGACATGGCGCCGCGCCGGCCGGGCGATCCGGCGCAAATTGTGGCGCACTCCGAGCGGGCGCGCAGCAAGCTCGGCTGGCGGCCACGATACGACGACCTTTCGACCATCGTGCGCGACGCGCTGAATTGGGAGCGCGAGCTCATAAAGCGCCAAGCGCGACCGGCCGGTGCGGGCCGCAAGGCCGCGATTTGAGCCTCGACAACAGGTTCCCGCGAAGCGACCTTACGGCCTATAATATCTTTGAATTCACTTGAAAATTCCGCCCCGGCCGGGCATGAAGCGCGCTCAAGCGCGTCCGCGCGATGACTGGCCGCGGCGGAGCGAAATGGAACACGCATGACAGCTCCCAAGGCCGAACCCGCGGATCAATATTCGACCCGCATCCTGGTGCGCCGGCTGCTGGTCGATGAGGCGCTGAGGCACTGGCGGCTCTACGCCTTCGGCTTCGCACTGATGGCCATCGCCGCCGGCATCACGGCGCTGACCGCCTATCTGCTCGGCACGATGGTCAACGAAACCTATGTGAACAAGAATTTCCATATGGTCGTGGTCATCGCCCTGGTCGCGATGGCGATGTTCACGGCAAAGGGATTCGCGACCTACGGCTCGACCGTCACGCTGTCGCGGATCGGCAACTGGATTATCGCCGACAATCAGCGGCGCATGTTCGACAAGCTCCTGCAACAGAACATCAGCTTTTTCGCCGATCGCCATTCGTCCGAATTCATCGCCAGGCTCACCACCGGCGCCGCCGCGGTGAGCCAGGTGATCAACCTGCTCATCACGGCGATAGGCCGCGATCTGATGACGCTGATCGGGCTTTGCATCGTGATGGTGGTGCAGGATCCGGTAATGTCGATTGCCGGCTTCATCGTGGCGCCGCCCGCGTTCCTGGTCCTTCGTAAATTGATCCGCCGGGTGCGTGGCATCGCCCGCATGCAATTCACCGGCGGCACGCGCATTATCGAGGCCATGCAGGAAGCCCTGCAGGGCATGGGGATGGTCAAGGCCTTCGCGCTCGAAGGCGAGATGCGACGCCGGCTTGCCGCCGCCGTCGGCGAGGTCGAGCATGAATCCAATAAAATGGCGCGCGTCTCCAACCGCGCCAGTCCGCTGATGGAAATGCTCGGTGGTTTTGCCGTCGCGCTCGCCACCATCTACGGCGGCTACCGCGTGATCGAGACCGGAGCGAAGCCGGGTGAATTTGTTTCGTTCCTGTTCGCCTTCCTGTTTGCCTATGAGCCGGCCAAGCGGCTGGCGCGGCTCAATATCGATCTCAACAACAATCTCGTCGGCGTGCGTGTGCTTTACGAGGTCATCGACAGCCCGGCCGGCGAGCCGAGCGACGACAACCTGCCGTCGCTGCAGCTGGCCGCGGCGCGCGTCGCGTTCGAGGACGTTCGGTTCGCGTACCGTCCCGATTCGCCGGTGCTGCGCGGCATGAATTTTGTCGCCCAGAGCGGCAAGGTCACGGCGCTGGTCGGACCTTCGGGCGGCGGCAAATCGACGGTGCTCAATTTGCTGCTGCGGTTCTACGAGGTCGGCTCCGGCCGCATTCTGATCGATGGACAGGACATTGCCGGCGTATCGCGCGGCTCGCTGCGCCATGCCATCGCCTATGTCGGCCAGATCACGCACCTGTTCCGCGGTAGCATCCGCGACAACATCGCGCTCGGAAAACTCGGCGCCAGCGAGGCGGAGATCGTCGCCGCCGCCAAGGCCGCGCACGCACACGATTTCATCGCAAGCTTCCCGGCCGGCTACGACACCCCGGTCGGCGAACACGGCTTGCAACTGTCCGGCGGGCAGCGCCAGCGCGTCGCCATCGCGCGCGCGCTGATCAAGAATGCGCCGATCATCCTGCTCGACGAGGCGACCGCGTCGCTCGATTCCGAATCCGAGCGTCACGTGCAGGATGCGGTGGCGGAACTCTGCAAGGGGCGCACCACAATCGTCATCGCGCATCGCCTGTCGACCATCATGCACGCCGACAACATTCTCGTCGTCGAGGAAGGTCTCGTCGTTGAATCCGGCCGTCACGACGAGCTGTTACGCAAGGGCGGCCGCTATGCCTCGTTCTACCGGCTGCAGCTTCGCGAGCAATCGCCTGCGCTCGAACCCGTCACCGCGATCGCTTAAGCTCGGCTGAGATCGCTTTGACCGCGGCGCTGCCTGGGCTATAAGCCGCGCGTCCCCTCCAACACGAAACGGCCTCATGAGCACCGACGCTAAAAGCTATGTCATTCCGCAGCCGCCGCAGCCATCCATTCCGGTCGCCGGCACCAAGCAATATTTTCCAGTTCGCCGCCTGTGGTGCGTCGGCCGCAACTACGTCGAGCACATCAAGGAGATGGGCCAGGACGTGCGCGAGCCGCCATTCTTCTTCGCCAAGCCCGCCGACGCGATCGTCCCCGATGGCGGCACGGTGCCCTATCCGTCGCTGACCAAGGACATGCATCACGAGGTCGAGCTGGTCGTGGCGCTCAAAAGCGGCGGTCGCAACATCAAGACCGAGCATGCGCTCGACTGCATTTACGGCTATGGCGTCGGCATCGATCTGACGCGGCGCGATTTGCAGATCGCCTCGCGCGACATCAAGCGGCCCTGGGAGATCGGCAAGGCGTTCGACCACTCGGCGCCGTGCGGGCCGCTCAAGCCGGCAGCCGCGATCGGGCATCCGGCGAAGGGCCACATCGTGCTCAAGGTCAACGGCAAGGTACGCCAGGACGGCGATCTCAATCAGATGATCTGGAACGTGCCGGAGGTCATCGCGAAACTTTCGGAGATGGTCGAGCTGGCCGCCGGCGACATCATCATGACGGGCACGCCGTCGGGCGTCGCCGCCACCGTCGCCGGCGACAAGATCGAGTGCGAGGTCGAGGGCGTCGGCACGCTCAATGTCACGATCGGCCAGCCGCTAAAGTAATGGAGGACGGACGACGGACAACAGAAAAAATACCGTCATCCGTCCTCTGTTGTCAGTCATCTGTAGTCCGCTTACTGCACCAACCCTTCCGCCTTCAGCGCCTCCTGCACCTTCGGGCGCGCGGCAACGCGGTCGACATAGGCCTTGACGTTTGGCCATTTCGCCAAGTCGATCTCGACGCGCGGCGACCAGCGCAGCACCGTGAACAGGTAGGCGTCGGCGACGGTGAACTTGTCGCCCATCAGGTACTGCTTGCCGGCGAGCTGCTTGTCGAGCCAGTCGAAGCGCTTGCCGAGATTTTCCTTCGATATCTTCTTGTATTCGTCGGGCGTCGTCGGCCG
>Ga0181521_10000236_pt1 | contig 66357 bp, 55 predicted proteins | sample PEATcosm2014_Bin_32_FD_119764 | JGI IMG/M metagenome (GOLD analysis project Ga0181521, IMG submission 119764) | Peatland microbial communities from MTU Mesocosm Facility, Houghton, MI, USA - PEATcosm2014_Bin02_60_metaG | ecosystem: Environmental > Terrestrial > Soil > Wetlands > Peat | place... | reverse complement strand
CGCGGATACGATTTCGTTGAGCGTCTGCGCGCCGAAAACGGGAAGTTCCGGGTTGACTGCCTGCACCTGCTCGCGCAACTGTACTGGAGTCGCACCAAGATCCAGCCGCCCCCGCAAAAATATCGTCAGATCCTTGGCCTGCCGCTGAAACAGGCTCAGATAAATTTTCGGATCGCCCGATTCCGCGAGCGATTCTGTTCGAGCATCCGCGATCACACCAACGACTGTGATCCAGGAAGGGTCGCTTGTGGTTCCGCGCGCATTTTCCAGCTTGAGGTGTTTGCCAAGCGGATCCCCATCCGGCCAATAGACGCGTGCGAACGTATCGTTGATCACCGCGGCTCCCGGCGCTTTTTCGTCGTCGAATTCGGCGAATAAGCGGCCGCGCAACAGTGTCATGCCCAGCAAGCCAAAATAGCTTGGCGTAACCATTGTGGCGTCAACCAAAGGAGCCTGCTTGCCTGGAATCTCACGGCCTTCGAGGATCAGCGCCTGCGGGTTTAGATCGGTTGGATTGTGCCCTAATGGAAGGGCCGCCAGATCGCCAATGGCAACTTCTTCCACCCCGGGCAACGTCCTGCCACGGCGAAGTATTTCGCGCAAGAACGGCGCCTGCTGAGCAGGCGTTCGATAAATGTCGGTCTCGGGATCATTCGGATCGGGCAGCCACGTGCGAACCGCCATTACGGTCTGCGGGTTGAATCCCAGCCGCACTTTCAACAAATCCCAAAAGCTGCGGAGCAGCAGACCCGCAGCAATCATCAGCACCAAAGACAGCGCAAACTCCGTTACTACCAGCACACGGCGGGTGCGCGCCTGTTCCCCGGAGCCTGTCGAGCCGCGTCCTTCCTGTTTGAACGCATGGGTCAAATCCGCGCGGCCGGAATGTAACGCGGGAGTCAAACCGAAAATCAGGCCGGCGGCGAGACTGGCGCCGAGAGCGAAAAGCAAAACGCCCCAGCTAATCGATATATCGTTGAGCCGCGGCAGGCTGTCCGGCACGAGCCGCACCAGAAATCCTTTGGCGCAGAAAAGAATCGCTAAACCGGCCATTCCGCCGACCAGCGAAAGAAGCAAGCCTTCGGTCAGCAACTGCGAGATCAACCGCTTCCGTGCGGCTCCGAGCGCCTGCCGAAGGGCCATTTCGCGCCCTCTGGCGCTGGCGCGCGCGAGCAGCAAATTGGCGACGTTCACGCATCCGATCAGCAGGACCGATCCCACTGCGCCAAACAGTAGAATCAATGACTGGCGAGTATCGCCGACCACGCTCTCCTTGAGCGGCACCAGGCGCACCTTCCAGGCGCTCTGCAACGGATAATCTTCCGGGTATTCTTTCCGCAAGGATGACACCAACGCGTCTACCCGGCTCTGCGCGGACGCAACCGTAAGTCCAGGTGCGATTCGCGCGATTGCCTCGGGGAGGATCCGCAAATTGCGTTGCGGGGGCGGGGCCGGCGGTCCGGCAAAACCCGCTGCCGCCCACATTTCCGTGTTTCTTTGATCCGTTGTTCGGCCAGGATCGCGATAACCGGCCGGCATCACGCCGATGATCTGATAGAGGTCGTTGTCGAGACGTATATTTCTACCCAAAACTTTCGGGTCGCCTCCAAAAGCCCTCTTCCACAGACCGTCGCTGATGAGAACTTCCAGAGTAAATCCGGGCGTGCGATCATCGGGGTCGAAGGAGCGGCCCAACTGCGGCTTCACCCCCAGTAGCGCAAAATAATTCGGCGGGACCGCTCCAAAGAAGATCCGCTCCGGCTGAGACGAGCCCGTGAGGTTTACGGACCCTCCCCCCACCGGCGAAACATATTGGAAAATGCCGGAACGCTGAAGATCGTGCCACTCCGGAACCGAAATTCCTACGTCCTTCGCGCCCACGCCGGGAAGGTCATCGATGATGCTGACGAGCTGCTCCGGTTTCGGGTAGGGCAGGGGGTGCAACAGCGTGGCATCCACGACGCTGAAAATCGCTGTCGTGGCTCCGATGCCCAAGGCAATCGTCAGGACGGCGACGGCGGTAAAGCCGGGGGACTTGCGCAACATGCGCAAGGCGTAGCGCATGTCCTGCCAGAGCTGCTCCAGCCATACCAAACTCCACACGTCGCGCGTCTCTTCCTTCACCCGCGTCACGTTGCCGAACTTCCGCAGCGCCGCATAGCGCGCTTCCTCCGGCGACATGCCGCGGTCAATGTTGTCCTGCGTCTCCATCGCGATGTGCTCGCGAATGTCCCGGTCGAGATCGTCCATCATGCGCTCGCGGCGTCTCATGATTCGCCTTCCTGTTCCGCCGGCCGGAGAATGTGCGCGATCGCTCCCGCCAGCTTGTCCCACTTGCCGGTCTCGACCGCCAGTTGCCGCCGGCCCTTGGCCGTCAGCCGGTAGAACTTGGCCCGGCGATTATTCTCTGAAGTCCCCTCATCCGCCGAGATCCATCCTCGCTTGATGAGGCGGTGCAATGCCGGATAGAGCGACCCCTGCTCGACCTGCAACACGTCGTCGGAGTTGAACTCGATTGCCTTGGCGATAGCATGGCCGTGCGCCGGCCCCAGCAGCAGCGTGCGGAGAATCAGCAGGTCCAGGGTGCCTTGCAGCAGCTCGATGCGTTCCCGTTGTTCTTTAGTAGACATTCTAGGTGAGTTTACGACGCTTTCGGTAGAATGTCAAGGTGAGCGCCGTTTTCGGCCGTTTCAGCTGCGCCGCGAACTCTTTGTAAGCTACGTTCCAGCTACGTAGGGGTGACGCAGAATAATCGAAAGCTATTCGAGATCCAGGTTGTTGCGCCGTCGGACACGGCGATGATGCGGTCGTCTTCGCTCTTCATTTCGACGCGGGCTTTGCCGGGGCTGAGCCTGGCGAGGTGGAGGATCGATTTACGGGTGAGGGTAACGCCTTCGAGCAGCGTGTGGATGACGGTTTCGTCGTCGAACGAATAGTTCTCTCCAAGATACCCCAGGTGAAACTACTTCTTCGAGAGTCCGACCTTTTCGAGCATGCCGCGGAGCATTTCATCGCCGCCGAATCCCACTTCGTAGTCGGCGATTTTGCTATCGGGGCCGATGAGGACGAAGCTCGGGTAGCCTTTCACCTGGTAGTCCTTGAGGATGGTGGATTCGCCGCTGAGGACGGTGGGGTATGCCAGGGGCGTTTTCTTGAGGAAGTCGGCGACGATCTCGTGCTCTTCTCCGGCATCGACGCCGAGGACGATGAGGCCGCGATCTTTGAATTCCTGGTAGACCTTTTCCACCGACGGCATGGCTTCGCGGCAGGGGCCGCACCAGGTGGTCCAGAAATCGAGCAGCACGGGTTTGCCTTTGAACGCCGCGAGACCGTAGGGTTTGCCATCGACGGTTTGGAGGGTGAAATCGGGCGCGGGTTTACCGGCGAGATCGGGCGCGGTGCTCATGGCGCCGAGGAGTGAGAGCTTATCGACCCTGGTGGCGCCTTCGGGCGGCGTGAAGGCAAAGGTGGAATCGGGGATGGGAGCGTCGATATGGAGGTCTTTCTTCACTCCCTTGGTGTGCACTTCGGTGGAGATTCCGCCGGGCATCGATACCTTTATGGAAGTATCGCTTTGGAGGTCGATGCCGAGCTTTTTATCAATCCAGCGGGTCATCGTGCCGCCGGAGATTTTGCCGCCACGCGCGGCGGCGGGGAGATCGATGGCGCCGATATCGCTGCGGACCACCCAGCAATCGTGCTTCTGGCCGTCGATCACGACGGTTTCTTCGCCGGTAGTTTTGGAGGTGATGTGGAAGTCCGCCATGTTGGGCATGAAGTCGCCGAGGCCCATCGATTCCATGATTGCCTGGGCGCCCATGGCGACCGATTTTTTAGTGTATTGGTTGCCGACTGAGCTATACATCCAGGTGGTTTCGCCGTCGCTAACGACGAGCATGGTCAATCCCTGCGCCTTGGTTTCTATGCGCGACTTTCCGGGGCTTACCATGGCGGACGAAACTTCGGTGGTCATCTTCATGGTCTGGCCGCCCAGGGAAGTTTCCATGGTCGACTCCTCTTTGTAGTCGATGCTATGGAGTTTCTTGAGGCTAGCTTCGGCCTGTTTGGTGAGCGTTTCGCCATCGGGATACTGCTGGGCGCAGAGCGATGACAAGGTGAGCGCGGCGATTAGGACGGATCGCATTCAGGAGACCTCCACGGGCCGGTCGTTACCGACCAGTTCCACGAACAACTCTTCGAGGGGGACGCTGACGCAGCGGACGCCCTCCATATTCAGGGTAGCGTGGAGCTGGCGGCGGACGGAATCGGGCGCGCCCTGGAAGACGGCGTGCCAATCGTCGAAGACGGGGCGGACGCGCAGACAGCCGGGCAGGTTTTCGATGGCGGCGCTCGATGGGACGGCGGCGCGGGGGATCATGGCGACGCAATGGTCCTCGTGGATCTGATCGAGCTGGCGATCGAGGCGGACCTTGCCGTTATCGAGCAGGACGACGCGTCCGCCGAGGCGTTCGACATCGCTCATGTGGTGCGAGGAGAACAGGATGGCGGTGCCTTCGCGGTTGAGGAGCTGGATGGAGGTTTCGAGGAATTCGCGGCGCGCGGCGGGGTCGAGGCCGCCGGCGGGCTCGTCGAGGAGGAGCAGGTCGGGGCGATGGCAGACGGCGCAGACGAGGGCAGCCTGGCGGGCCTGGCCTTTGCTGAGCTGGCGGATTTTGGCTTTGGAGTCGAGGGTAAAGCGGTCGAGGAGCTGGCGCTCGAGGGCCGGGTCCCAGGTTTCGAAGAGGTAGCGGTGGAGGGAGATGAGCTCGGCGAGGCTCGATGAGGCGGGGAGAACTTGATCTTCGGCGACGTAGCCGATGCGCTTCTTGACGGCGACGGGTTCATCGGTGGGAGAGAGTCCGAAGACGCGGACCGCGCCCGTGTGGGGGAAGAGCATGCCCATGGCGATGCGGATAAGGGTGGTTTTGCCGGCGCCGTTGCGGCCGAGCAGACCGAGGACTTCGCCTTCGGACATGGAAAAAGTGACGCCGTCGAGGACGGGGACGCCTTTTTTGAAGGATCGGGAGATGTTTTCGAATTGGAGAATCGGGGTCATGCGTTTTCCTTCGGTTTGTCGGGAAATTCGGCTTGGTTGAAGACGGCTTCGACGGCCCAATAAAGGGGAGCGAGTGCAACGATGAGGATCGGAATTGTGAAAGCGAGATTCGATGGGAGGATGGCGGAGAGATGGAGGAGAAAGCGGTCGGCGTAGACGTCGGGCGAGAAAGGCGCCAGGAACGTTATCGAACCGATGGCGGCGACCGGCAACAGCAAGGGGGTCAGCAGGAGCAGCGGACGCGGAATGCGGCGTAGGCGATGCCAGTTGCTCATGACGGGGAGCAGAGCGATGAACAAAAGCAGCGCTGCTCCGAAGGCGATTTTGAGGATCACCATGCGCGGTTGGCGGGTGAGGGGAACCAGACCATCGGCCAAAGCGGCTGGAAGGTCTTTGGGGAGGAGCGGCTTGCCGTAGATGTCGCGGGTGGCGCGCGCGAATTGCCATTCGAAGAAGCGGTTGGAGTTGGAGGTCCACACCCAGTAGGGGTCATAAATGGCTGTGAACCTACCGACCAGACTGGGCAAGGGTGTCGCGCTCTCGCCCCAGGGCGAGACCACCGGAGGGATCGGGAGCACAGGCGACTCGCGGAACAAGTATTGGGGGACGATCAGGCCGGGAGGGTTGCCATCGTAGGATCGATATCCGCTATCTCCCGCCTGATGCCGGAAGTCGGCGATGGTCCTTTGCGGGATGTACAGATTACTGAAAGCGATGCCGATCAGGAAGGGGATTGCTGTGGGCGCCAGCAGCGCCCACAGCAGGTGCCGGCGTGAAATCGGCAGGGCACGGACAATGGGATCGACGGCGCCCGTGGTCATGAAGAAGAAGCAGCACATCAGCAGGGAAACCCAGCTCTGTTCCAGGCCGAATAAGCAAAACAGCGGGATAAGGATTAGGGTCCACCAGTTCCAGAGAAAGCGAAGCGGCGGCCAGATGGATCCCCGAAGGCTGCGGGCACTCTGCCAATGCCATTCCGGGATGTAGGTCCACCACAGTTTTGCCAGGAAGGGCGCACCGGCGAGAGATGCCAAAACGAGCGCGGGCCACAATGGCAGGGCACGCAGCGCGAGCGCGCCCGAGAGCAGGGCCAACAGCCAGCAGATTCGTTCGACCGGGCGGCGGGGGGAGATTCGTGCGAAGGTGGCGAGGCAGGCGCAGGCGGTGAAGAAGGCGGCGAATTCCAGGGGTTGCCGCGGGCTGGGCCGCGATACGTGGGGGAGGGGGTACAGGATCGCTGCGCCGGGCAGCACAGTGAGCCAGAGCAAGGCAAGGCACATCAGGATTCGCGCCCAGAGGAGCTGCGATCGGGCGATGGGCAGGGAGAGTTCGAACGGGGAAAATGCCGGGACGGTCACCGCGGAGGCGATCAGGAATACGGGCGCGATGAGGAGCGCGGTCCACAGCGCACTTTTGGGCCCCGAAGCGAGGAAGAGCAAAAAGGTAAACGGCAGGAGCAGCCAGGCGAGATGGCGGACAGGGTTGCGGCGCATGAGGCGGAGGGTGAGGCCAATTTGGGTCATGCGGACTCCTTGGTGGACGTGACGGCGGGGCCTTCGGCGAGTTCGCGATCGGCGGATTTCAACAGTTCGATGGCATCGGGGAGGCTGAGGCCGGCGAGGTAGGCTTGGGCGAGGAGGCGGCGGGCGGATTGTTGGAGCTGGCCGGTCTGATCGGCGCGGTCTGGCTCGGGGAGGTGGGCGCTGACGAAGGTGCCGCGTCCGCGCTGGGTTTCGATGTAGCCGAGGGCTTCGAGTTCGTCGTAGGCTTTCTTGACGGTGAGGGGGGCGATGACGAGTTGTTCGCTCAATTCGCGGTGGGAGGCGAGGCGGTCACCGGGTTTGAGGCGTCCGCCGGCGATGGCTTCGGTGATCTGCCGCATGATCTGGCGGTAGATGGGGAGCTCGTCGGCGGGATTGATGAGGATCTGCACTCCAAGTGATATATAGCGCTATATCACTATAGGTGTCAAGAGCAAAATCCGATCGGATGCCTGGGTTCGTCCAGCGGCGGCTCCATCAGTTGGTCGAGCAGGTCGAAGACAGCTTCGAATTGTTTATCGTATTTCTCTTCTATGGCTTGCAGTTGCTCGGCCAGCCCGCGATGGGACTCCATCGTCTGCCGCAGGCGAACGAAGGTGCGCATAATCGCGATGTTCACTTGCACGGCTCCCGGGCTCTTGAGGACGCTGGAGAGCATCGCAACGCCCTGCTCGGTGAATGCGTAAGGGAGCATGCGAGGATCGCGGTGCTTCTGGGAACCGGTCACAATTTTGTGACCGGTCCACTTCCTCGTCGGTAAGTCGGAACCTGGAGTCATCCGATAGAGGCTACCAATACGCCTCCGAACCGTGGCCAAGACGTCCTGCTCGATTCCGCGCTGGCCGAACCTTATCAAATCTCGCCAAAGGTCTTGAACCAAGCCGTGAAGCGCAAATCTCGCTCGCTTCCTGAGCGGAGCGATTCGCGATCCAGCAGGTTGGTGTGCGGCCGAGTTCTTCGGCGAGGCGCATGGCGGGGCCGCCGTAGACCCGAATGCCGCTGGGGATAGGTCGATGTTGATGAATTAACCTGCCTGCGACGAACGGAGTATGTACCGACTGCAGGTGACTTCGCCAAATGGTAGGATGAGGCTTCTTTCACGAGTTATGGTTAGCACATGCCCGAACCGCGGAATAGGGAGGTTAGCGATCCTTGTTGCGCTCTTCACCGGCGGATCATTCCAGTCGCAAGCGCAGAATGTGCTCGAGACCACTCCGGTTAGAGAGTACTCGATTTCAACGCTGAATTCGCAGCCACAGAGCATCGTTGCTGGGCCTGATGGAAACTTATGGTTCACGGAGATGGGCTGCACCACCGTCAATGGGCAATGCCTATCGAAAATCGGCAGGATCACACCGGCGGGTGCGATCACCGAGTTTACGATTCCAACTCCCATTTCCGATCCGGCGGGCATTGCGAAAGGGCCCGATGGGAATCTGTGGTTTGCGGAGTCTCAGGGGAGCAAGATCGGCAGAATCACTCCGAGCGGCAAATTACGGAGTATCAGGTTCCTTCCACTAATTCCCAGCCGTATGGGATTACGGTGGGACCGGATGGCAACCTATGGTTCACGGAATGGCTAACCGGGTATATCGGCCGGATCACGCCTGCCGGAGTAATTACGGAATTTACATGCCAGGGATGGGCGAGCGACGGCAGTCCGTGTGGATACGCCTACGGCATCAACGGGGAGCGATGGACGGCTATGGTTTGCGCCGTCGATCGGCGACTACTTCGGGGCAATTACCACCTCGGGAACGATGAGCGCTATCTGGTTCGAGGCAGGTTCAAGGCCGCAGCAGATCGTGGGCGGACCCGACGGAAGACTGTGGTGCACGACACAGGGTTTCCGCGTTGCGGTGTTCACTCCCACGACCGGTGGAATTGCCAACGGCACTTATTTCCCAGTTTCGGGAGAGCCGTGGGGTATCGCAGTGGGCCCCGACAATAATATTTGGTATACGTCGTCGCCGTACATCGGCCGGATTGGCGGCGCCGGCGGCCAAGTTAGGCTAAGCGACCCCAATTCCAGGCCACTGGGTATCACGGCAGGGCCCGAGGGAAACATCTGGTTTACGGATCCCGGCACGAATTCGATCGGCGTGGTGGTACTTTCCAATTCGGGACTGACGCTCACTCCGTCGGCACTGACCTTTTCCGGCACCGCCGGAGGTCCGGCGGCCGCGCCGCAAGCGCTTGGGGTGACGGCCGAAACCGCTACTCCATTCAGCGCGTCGGTGACGACTTCGGACGGTGGCCGGTGGCTCAAAATCTCTCCTTCGGGCGATCTGACAACGAATCAGACCATTACTGTAACTCCCGATCCGTCGAGTGTGACCAACCCGGCAACGCTTACGGGAACGATCATGATCTCCTCCTCAGGGGCACACAAGCCGTCAGCGTGACATTCAATGTTTCGGCGCCTGTGACCGGCAACGTTGTGGCGAGTCCGAGTTCTTTGACCTTCCAATACACAATTGGGGGCCCGGTGCCGAACCCTGCCTCGGTTTACATCACGGCAGCAAGCAACTCAACTTACCAGATTCCCTTTAGCGCGACGGGGTTGGTGGTTTCGCCCGCCGGAGGACCCTGGCTCTCGGTTTCCAGCGGGACCAGTGGAACCACCCCGGCCAATCTGTCGGTAGCAGTAACTCCCACTGGCCTTGCCGCCGGAACCTACCAAGGCGTTGTTGCTATTAACCCCACCGGAGGGCCCATCCTGGCCGTACCTGTTACGCTGACTGTCTCGCCAACGCCGACGCTATCAACGAGTGCGGCGAGCGTGAGTTTCGTTTATACGCCTCCCGGTGGCTTCGCGGCGGCGCCACAAACCCTCCGCGTCACGAATTCGAGCGGGAGCTCAAGCGTTGCTTTCACCGCGCAGATCTCGGGCAATTCCAGCAACTGGCTTTCCGTCTCGCCAGCCTCCGGGATCATTCCGGCTTCTCTCACGCTCAGCGTTACGCCTGGCGGATTGACCCCCGGCACTTATAACGCAAATCTCGTTTTGACTCCTTCGGCGGGCGCTCCGCTAACTGTAGCTGTGTCGCTGACCGTTACGCCGCCGTCGGTTTTCGTAACATCTCAATTGGTGTTCGGTTACGCCTCGTCAGGGCCGGCTCCCCCGCCGCAAACCGTGCAGGTCATGAGCAGCGATGGAAGCGCGCAGCCATTTAGCGTCAGCGCGGATCCCAACGGCCGGATCAGCTTCGCGCCAAGCAACGCGACAACTCCAGCCACCCTGTCGATCTCGGTTGCACAATCGGGGCTTGCTCTTACGCCAAAACTGGACTTGGCCGGGTACAGCACAAGTCTCGGCCTTAGCCCGGCGAACGATCCCAGCCTGCAAACCGCTCTCAATGTGTCGCTGTTCCCAGTACCGCCCGGAGCCCTGGTCGCCGCCCCCGCGTCGCTGAACCTCTCTTATCAGGTTGGTGGGAGCCCGATTCCCCCACAACCGATTCGAGTGTTTACGGTAGGGAGTGTTTTCCCAGTTTCCTTCTCTGCGTTTGCGGACGGCGCGAACTGGCTATCCGTAAGTCCAGTGACCACGACCTCTCCGGCCACTTTGACTGCTTCCATATCGACCACCGGCTTGTCTCCCGGAGTCTATACCAATACCATTTATATCAGCCCCAGCCTTCTCGCAGTGGCGTCCATTCAGATTCCTGTAACCTTGACGGTCACCAGTGTGCCGCCTCTTTCAGTTAGTCCACCGGATCTGAGCTTCAGCTTCGCCAACAGCCAGAGTTCTCCTATACAGCAGACCATCCAGGTTACTGCGGCGGGCGGCGCCGCAGTGCCGTTTACTGTTGGTCTTAACGACGGGGCACCCGGGATCGAGGTCAACCCGCAAACCGCAACAACGCCAGCAACGCTGACGCTATCGGTCTCTCCGTCCAGCATTTCGCCAGGCCCGCACACGGGTGTTTTGGCCGTCACGCCAACCGCATCGGGGAATCCAGCGACGCTATATTCAGTGGAGGTTTCGGTTGGGCCGGTGCTCTCGGTCTCGCCTGGCTCGCTCGGGCTCGTCTGTGTCGCAGATGGAGGTTCTCCGCCACCGCAGGCGCTGCAATTAACGGCATCAAATTACGGGGCAGTCGGGTTTTCCACTCAAGTCGGGGGCGTCGGATTATTCGCCACACCGCCCTTCGGGACAACCAACGCGACAGTCTACGTCTTGACCTACTGTCCCGAGCTTGGTCCGGCGACCTATTACGGACATGTCACCTTAGATCCCTCCACTTCGGTTCCGGCGACGGTGACGGTAACCTCTACAGTGCAGCCCACAATCATAGCGGTAGCGAACGCCGCTAGTTACGCAGACAATGCCGTCGCGCCCGGAGAAATAGTCGCCATCAGCGGCTCATTGTTGGGTCCGGCGAATGGTTTGGGATTGACTCTCGATGCGTCGGGGAATGTCGCCACGTCAGTTGGCGGTGTGAGCGTCAACTTCAGCGGCTACCCGGCTCCTCTGACTTACGTCAGCGCAACGCAGATCAACTGCGTGGTTCCGTACGAGCTTGCGGGCACTCCCAATCCGTGGGTTCAGGTCCAGGTCAACGGGGCGAGTTCGAACATCTTTCCGCTCACTCTCACGGGGATCATTCCAGGCGTCTTCACCCAGTACAGCACGGGATTTGCCGCCGTATTGAATACAGCCGGCTGCCCGGACGGCGCAGCTACCTGCTTGAACGGGTCATCGACGCCAGCTCCTCAAGGGAGCACCATAGTGATTTATGTGACTGGAGAAGGCCAGACAAATCCGCCTGGCGTGACGGGCAGCGTCACGGCGGTCGATCAGAAACCTGGTGATCCTCTGACTCCCCAGCCGCAAACGCCGAGCGTCACGATCGGCGGTCAACCGGCTATTGTCAGCTTTTACGGCGAAGCTCCCGGCGTGGTCGCGGGAGTTCTTCAAATCAACGCACGGGTGCCCACCGGGTTGCCTCCCGGGAACCAGCCGCTCATAGTCTCGATTGGTGGAACCAACACTCAGTCCGGCGTCGTGATCGCCATACAGGGAGAAGATCGTTACGCCGATTCCAGCGACAATGCCTCCACCGAATCGCCGTTTTCGAGCTTGGTCAGCAGTTCGGAGCCGTATTGGTAGCCTCTATCGAAGGCGCGGAGGTTCAGATCCTGGAAGGCGGGCGGGACGGAATCGCCGACGGCCTGGCGGAGGGATTCGCGATCCAGCAGGTTGGTGACGGCGCCGAAAAAGCCGACCATAACGATGTTGAGCACCATTTTGCGGCCGAGTTCCTCGGCGAGCCGCGTGGCGGGGACGCCGTAGACGCGAATGCCGGTGGGGAGACGGTCGATGTGGACGAGTTCCTGCTCGGTGACGAGGATGCCGCCGGGCTTCAACTGCGGGGAGAAGCGGGTGTAGGCTTCCTGCGACATGACGACGAGAACGTCGGGTTGGGTGACGTAGGGGTAGAGGATCGGCTCAGTGGAAAGAATCACCTGCGCGCTCGACGAGCCGCCGCGGGCTTCCGGGCCGAACGCCTGCGTCATGGTGGCGTAGCCGCCTTCGAAAATGGCGGCGGCTTTGCCGATTACGGCGGCGGCGAGAATCACGCCCTGGCCGCCGAATCCGGCGATGCGAATTTCAGTTAGCATTCGCTGCATGAGACCTCCGGTTCCGCGTAACGGTCGCCCAACGTCGAGTGCATCTGCGCTTGCAGGAGCTCGAAGTAGTCGGGGCGGTCGCGGTCGACGAATTTACCCACGAGGATTTCGCCGGCCTTGGTGAGAGCGGCGTCGGCGGTGGATGCGCCGTTGCGGGTCTTGCTCACCTGCTTGTAAAACTTCATGGCATCGAGGCCATCGCCCATTTTGTTGCGGCGCTGATACAGCGTGGGGCAGGGCGAAAGCACTTCGATGAAGCAAAACCCCTTCTTCTTGAGGACCTCGCCCATGGAGCGGGCCAGTTGTTTGACGTGATAAGTGGTCCAGCGCGCCACGTAGGCGGCGCCGGCAGCTTCGGCGAGTTGCACCAGGTTGAACGACGGCTCGAAAACACCGTAAGGCGAAGTGGCGCTGATCACCTGGCCGGGGGTGGTGGGCGCGGTTTGTCCGCCGGTCATGGCGTAGGTGAGGTTGTTGACGCAGATGACCTTGAGATCCATATTGCGGCGGGCGGCGTGGATGAAGTGGTTGCCGCCGATGGCAAACAGGTCGCCGTCACCCGAGTAGACCACCACTTGCAGTTCGGGGTTGGCGAGCTTGAGACCGGTGGCGAAGGGGATGGCGCGGCCATGGGTGGTGTGGAAGGAATCGAGATTGGCATAGCCGGCGACGCGGCCGGTGCAGCCGATGCCGGAGACTACCGCGACCTTATCGAGGTTGGCTTTGGACTCCTCGAGCGCGCGCGTAAAGCAGTTGACGGTGGTGCCGATGCCGCAGCCGGGGCACCAGATGTGCGGCATGCGGTCCATGCGGAGGAACGGCTCGACGGGGTTATGCGCGTCGGCGGGAATTTCGCAGGGGATTTCTAAGGTGCCGGCGTTCATCGGGCTGCCTCCACAATGGCATTGAGAATCACTTCGGGATTGTGCACGCTGCCGCCGGCATGGCTGACGGGGATCACCTTGGCTTTGCCTTCGGCGGCGCGGGCCACTTCATGCACCATCTGGCCGAGGTTGAGCTCAGGGACGACGAAAGCTTTCACGCGGCTGGCGAGCTCGGCAATGTGCGGATCGGGGAACGGCCATGCGGAGACGATGCGGAACTTGCCGGCGCGGATTCCGCGGGTGCGCGCCAGTTGAATCGCGCGCTGGGCGACGCGGGAAGTGATGCCGTAGGAGACCACGACGACTTCGGCATCGTCGAGGTTTTCGGCTTCGAAAAGAGCGCGCGGACCGGCGAGCGGCTGCAATTTATCGACGAGGCGGCGTACCATGCGGTTCTGCGTTTCGATGTTCATGCTGGGATAGCCGCGCTCGTCGTGGGTCAGCCCGGTGACGTGGAAACGGTAGCCTTCGCCGGCGCGGACCATGTCGGGCACCTGGTCGGACTGCGGCTGGTAGAGGCGGAACTCGGACGGCGGGAGCTTAGTGAAACGGCGTGGAACGATGGCGAGCTTGTCGGCTTCGGGGATCACGACCTTTTCGGTCATGTGGCCGACGCACTCATCGAGCATCATCATGACGGGGACGCGGAATTCTTCGGAGAGGTTGAAGCCGGTGATGGTGAGATCGAAGCATTCCTGCGGGGAGTTCGGGCAGAGCGCGATGATGCCGTAATCGCCGTGGGAACCCCACCTGGCTTGCATCATGTCGGCCTGGGCGGGGAGGGTCGGAAGGCCGGTGGAGGGTCCGCCGCGCTGCACGTTGACGAAAACGCACGGGGTCTCGGTCATGGCGGCGTAGCCGATGTGCTCCATCATGAGGGAGAAACCGGGGCCGGAAGTGACGGTAAACGCCTTGGCGCCGCCCCAAACCGCGCCCTGAATGGCGATGGAGGCGGCAAGCTCGTCCTCCATCTGGATGAATATTCCGCCGACGGTGGGGATGCGGGAAGCGAAGCGTTCCACCACCTCTGTGGAGGGGGTGATGGGGTATCCTGCGGCAAATCGCGCACCAGCAGCGAGCGTTCCCTCACAACAGGCGTGGTCGCCGTCGAGGAAATGGACACCTGTGAGGACGCCTTTGGGGTCAGCGTGCATGGCGTGCTCCGAAGATGGCGAAGTCGGGACAGTACATGCCGCAGAGGTCGCAGCCGCTGCATTTGTCGGCGGCAACGACGTGGGGCGGGTGGTAACCCTTGGAATTAAAAGCGGATGAGAGCGCGAGGACGTGCGTGGGGCAGAATTCTACACAGAACCCGCAGCCTTTACAGCGCTCGACAGTAATGGCGACGAAGCCTTTGGCCATGAAAAGCCCTCCATGAGTGATTCGGCTTCATCCATGCACGCGGGGTGCCGAACAGGTTAATTGAGGTCTGAAACTGCCGCGAAGCGCGGGGGCTAGGCGGCGGGGTTGAGCTTGGCCATCTGCTCTTCGAGTCTGGCGACGCGGTTTTCCAGATCGAAATGACGATCCGTGGCCTGTTGCTGCGAGCGGGTCATGGAACCCATCAATGCACCGAGCTCGACCATGGCTTTGTTGAGGGGCTGAACGTTTAGCAGGGCATTGGCCATGAAGTCCAACCGCTGGTCGACTGTGTCGAAGCGACGGATAACCTCCGACCGCATGTCGAGTATGTATCGAGTTAGGTGTTCGTCAGCGGCGCTCAGGCGAGCATTGGTAACATCCAATCGGGCGTCGGTGGCATCGAGGCGATCATTGATCGCGGCCAAGCGAGCATCGGTGGCATCGGCGCGATCAGTCATCGCGTCCAGACGAACATTGGTGGCATCGAGGCGATCATTGATCGCGGCCAAGCGGGCATCGGTGGCATCGAGGCGATCATTGATCGCGGCCAAGCGAGCATCGCCGGAATCCAGGCGATCATTGATCGCGGCCAAGCGGGCATCGGTGGCATCGAGGCGATCATTGATCGCGGCCAAGCGAGCATCGCCGGAATCCAGGCGCCCATTGATCGCGTCCAACCGCTCCGCAAGCCAAGCCTTGTCTTCGACTGTTAGAGCCATGCTCTATACTCGCTATCCATAACTTATCACATGATAGCCGTCGGGGGCGCGGGCTCGTCGGGGTGGCCGGCATTGCGCAGGGGCAGGCGGATCATGAGCGCCGCAAGCGCGATCAGCACTACCAGCGAGAGCCAGTTGGTGCCGGTCCAGGTAGCGTCGGGCAGGATGTGGTGATTCGGGCCTTTGGCTTTCTCGGCGGCGCGGAATCCCGCCACCACCAAGCCGCATAAGGCCTCGCCTGCAATCAGCCCGGATGCCGTCAGCACGCCGGCATTTTCGATGCGGGCTTTCTGTGCGCCGTTGTAGTTGCCCTTGTTGCGGATTTGATCGGTGGCCCAGCGGAAAAGTCCGCCGACAAAGATGGCGAACGTGGTTTCGAGCGGCAGATACATGCCGACGGAGAACAACATGGGGCTGCGCACTTCCACCAGGATCAATCCGAATCCCATGAGGATGCCGACCACAACCAGCGGCCACGCCATGTTGCCGCCCACGATACCCTGCGCCAGCGATGCCATCAAGCCGGCTTGCGGCGCCGAGAGTTGCGGCGTGCCGAAGGTGTAGGCGCGGTGCAGCCACATGAGCGGGAAGAATAACGCCATGCTGGATGCGGCGATGCCGAGCAGGTCGCCAATCTGCATCTTCGCCGGCGTGCCGCCAAGAATATGGCCGGCCTTCAGGTCTTGCAGCATTTCACCTGCTACGGCGGACGAGACGCATACTACCGCCGCCACTCCCAGCACCGCGGCGATGCCGGCGTTGCCGCGCAGGCCGAGCGCCACCATCAACAGCGCCGCAACCACCAGCGTGCAAAGCGTGAGACCCGAAACCGGATTGTTCGACGATCCGATCATCCCCACCAGGTTTCCGGAGACGGCGGCGAAGAAGAATCCCAGAACGATCATGATGAGGGCCGCTACCACCGCTGCGCCGATGACGCCGGCGAAGTAAAAGTAAAGTGCGATCATGCAGAGAAAGACTACCGCGAGGCCGCCGAATACCACTTTGCTGTTCAAATCGCGCTCGGTGCGGCTGGTGGAAGCGTGTGCCGCGGCAGATTTTTTTAGATCGGCCACGGCGCGTTTCATGCCGATGCCCAGGCTCTTGCGCATGCGGAACAACGTAAACGTTGCACCCACCATCATGCCGCCCACTGCGATCGGCCGCACGATGTGGTACCAGATGGCGCCCGCTACCGACGCCCATCCGGCCTCGCCCCCGCCAGCGGCGGCGCTCGGGGCCAGTTGCGGTCCCAGGAAATACGCCAGCAGCGGCACCAGCAGGCCCCAGGAAAAAACGCCGCCTGCGAAATTCAGGGCGCCGAGGCGCGGGCCGATGATATAGCCCACGCCGAGATACGCTGGGCTGATGGCGGGAGCGGAGAACGTCGACATAGCGCCGGCGGAGACTGTGGGAGCGCCCGGAGCGCGCGACAGCTTCACCATGCTCTTGCCGATCTCGCCGACCTTTACGACAAAATCGCGGCTGGCCGCGAACACATTGATGGCGCCCAGGAAATAGACCGCCGCGCCCAAACCCATATTGGCGAAAAGAATCTTGGCCGCCCTGGCGCCCTGCTGCCCGGCTTTATGGATCTCAGCCGCCGCCACCGATTCGGGAAACGGCAGATCAGGATCTTCTACCATTACGCGCCGAAGCAGGGTCACGAACAAGATGCCCAGCGTGCCGCCCACGGCCATCAGGCCCACCGATTTCCAATACCCGTTGGCCAGATCGAACGCCGGCCAGACGCCGGAAAGTACGAATGCCGGAATGGTGAACACGGCGCCAGCGGCTACCGATTCGCCGATCGCGCCGATGGTTCGGGCGATGTTCTCTTCCAGAATCGACCCCTTCATCAGGCGCAGGATCGCCATCCCGATGACCGCGGCGGGATATGTCGCCGCAATGGTCATGCCGGCGCGCAAACCGAGGTACAGGTTTGCGGCGCCCAGGATCACGGTCATCACCAGGCCCAATAGAATCGCCCGCAATGTAAACTCGGGCATGTTGGTAGCATCCGGCACGTACGACCGGAATTTCTTTTCGGGTTCGGAGGAAGTCATGGTAAGCTCGACCTCACTTTATCACTTAACATCTTTCCGTCAACGGTCTTTCCCTGCAGGCGCGCCTGGGCGGCTTTCATCACGGCGCCCATCTGTTTGATGGAAGCAGCGCCGGTTTCGGCGATGGCCGCGGCGACGGCGGCATCGATCTCGGCCTCGGTAGCCGCAGCGGGAAGGTAGCTCTCGATGAGGGCATTTTCGGCTTCTTCTTTCTGCGCCTGCTCTTCGCGCCCGCCCTTGCGGAACATTTCGGCGGCGTCGATGCGCTGCTTGATGAGTTGCTTGAGCACCTGCATCTCGGCGGCTTCGTCCAGGGGCTTGGGGGAATCGACTTTCTGTTTCATGAGCGCGGCTTTGATCATGCGGAGGGCGCTGAGGCGCGCCTCTTCCCTGCCTTTCATGGCCGCTGTCATGTCTTTTTGTATCTGGTCGATGAGGGGCATATTGAGAGCCATTTTAACGTGCGCTCGAAGTTCCCGTGGGCAAAAATCCGCGGCGCCGAATCCTTTTGGCCGGTTTCCGGGAATTACGATTAGACATGACCTCCGCGGAATTCCGCCAGGCGTACGAGAGCCATAAAGATTCGCTCTTTCGCTTTGCGTGGCGGATGACGGGATCCACGGACGCCGCTGAAGATCTGGTGCACGATTGCTTCCTGCTGGTGTGGCGGAAAAAGGCGGCGTACGACGGCAGCCGCGGACCGTTGCGAAGCTTTCTGTTCGGAGTGCTGCGGAACCTGGCGCTGAAGCGGATCGGCCAGGAACGCAGCTTTGACGAGCTGGCGGATGACAGTGCGATTGCCGGCCCGATCGATTTGGTGAGCCGCGAGCGCGGCGAAATCGTGGCGCAGGCCGTGGGGGCACTGCCTCCCTTGCAACGGGAGGCACTGATTCTGGCGGAGTACGAAGAGATGTCTCTGGAGGAGATTGGGCGATTGACGGGCGCGGACCTGGCAGCGGTCAAATCGCGGCTGCATCGCGCCCGCGAGAATTTGCGGCGCATGCTGGCGCCGATACTCGATGCGAAAGGGACGGCTTATGGAAGGCGATGACGATGGGAAATTACGCGAACTTCTGAAGGAGTGGCAAGCGCCAGGCGCACCCAAGTCGCTGGATGAGCGAATGTTGCGGCTACGCCAACCATGGTGGAGGGTTTTGCTCACAGGCTCGATCCGAATTCCAGTGCCGGTGGGGGTGGCGCTCGCGGTAGCATTCCTGACGATGGCAGGCGCTGTGTGGAGAGAGGGGCGAGCGCCGGAGCCCGTCGCTTCCTCCATCAGCCTGGTGGAATTCCGCCCGGTGAACGACCTCCACGTGAGGGTGATTCGAAATCAATGACTCGAGTGCGAATAACTTCTGCGGTGATGCTCACGGTGAGCGCGGCGATGGCGCAAGAGAGCCATCTTTCCATGGGCGGCGGCCCTGCGTGGAAGGGCATGGAAATCTGGTTCGTGACGAAAATCGAACCTCCCGGCACGCGGCTTCCGGGCGGAGTCGCCTTCGAATCGGGGCGGGCGCACCACATCATCGACGACCGCGCGCACAAACGCGCCTTCGGCTACGATGTCGTGCTCGATGCGGGCGAAGACGGCAAAACGGCACAATTGCGAATCCTGCCGTTGAATCGGGCGGAGGCAAAGATCCCGTTCGAGCCGGGTTGGACATTCGTGGGGCTTCCCAATTACCCCGTGGTTTCCAACGTGAAGATTGGCGATACCGTGGCGCTGGATCTGCTCGTCAATCGGGCGACCGGGCAGAAGGTGGTCGATTACCTCACCCTTCGCCGGCATGGCGACATGGACCTTCAGCACGAGGCGCGCGATTTTCAATTGTCCGATGTGGAACTGACACTCAGCGACCCGCAGATTGTGGTGGAAGGAAAGCCGGAAGCACCCACTGGCGCGGGCGGCATTTCGGGAGCAGTGATCTGGCTGTACGTGAGCGGGCACGGAAGATTCATCCTGTCGCTGGTTCCGAACGAGAAGCTGGGGTTCCGGAAAAACGGGATCGTCTCCGGGGATGGGTTGTTGGTTCGCGACGGCGGAGTGGAAATTCGCGTGGACTCGAATGGGCGGATCGCGCCCGGGCCCGGGGTATATAACCTGTACGTCGCGCACGAGCCGGACTGGCGGCCCACGCGAGAGCGTTCGACGATCGGTTCGGCCGATCGGGCCGAATATGTAGTCGGCGAGAAGTAACAGGAGGAGATCATGAGTAAAAGTTGGACGGTGGTAGTGTGTCTCAGCCTGGCGGGAATGGCGTATGGCCAGGAACGGTTCGAGGTGGCGTCGATCAAACGGCACCCGGAGCCGATCACATTCTCGGCCGATCCCATGGTGAAAGGAAATCGCATGACCGCGACGGCGTCGACATTAGTCGATATGATTACCGTCGCGTATCACGTGCGGTACGACCAGATTTCGGGAGCGCCGGCGTGGGCGAAGTCGGAGCACTACGACCTGGAGGCTCGCGCCGGCAACCAATCCATCACACGAGAACAGATGAGGCCGATGCTCGAAGCTCTCCTGGCGGAGCGGTTCCAGCTTCGCGTTCATCGGGAGACGCGAGAAGTTCCAATGTTCGCGCTGGTGGTGGGTAAGAGCGGTCCGAAGCTGAAAGAATCGTCTCCGGAGGAAGAGCCTAAAGGCCAGATCACCGCGGACGGTTCCGGCATGCACATGGAGGTGTGCCAGGGGACGATGGCGCAACTGGCCGCCCGGCTCTCGGGCAACGGAGCGGGACGGCCGGTGATGGACCGGACGGGGCTCCAGGCGAACTACAGCTTCAAGTTGGACTGGGTGAACAACGCCGGGTCCGAATCGGAATTGCCGTCGCTTTCCGTGGCGCTACAGGATCAGCTCGGTTTGCGGTTGGAATCGACGAAAGGCGCGAGCGAGGTTATTGTGATCGATTCCGCGGAGCGACCCTCGGCGAATTAGTCCAACTGGTCCAACTGGTCCGCAGCCATTGACAGCCAGCGGGCGGACGTGATACTGTACCAGAACACAAGTACAGTTTTCGTCATGCTCTTTCGTCTTACACCCTCCGGCGGCCAGCCGCTCTATTTGCAGTTGATGCAGCAGATCCGGCATGCCGTGGAAACCGGCGCGCTGCGGGATGGCGACCAGTTGCCCGGCATCCGCACCCTGGCCGAGGAACTCGTGGTCAGCCCGGGCACCGTCGTGAAAGCATACTCGGAGCTGGAGCACGAGGGAGTCCTGACCATGCATCACGGTTCGGGCGCGTTCGTCTGCGCCAACCGGCGCACCAAACGCCTCGGCGAATGCGTTCAGGAGGCGCGCGAGCGCGTGGATGAACTCATCCAGCAACTGCGCGGAGACGGTCTGCTCGACGACGAGATCCGGCGGTTGTTCGAAGCGAGCCTACTTGGTGCGGGCAAGACTGTGGGGAAACGGTGACCGGCGCGCTGGCGATTGAAACCGAGGGGCTCAGCAAGTCGTACGGTTCCATGCACGCGGTCCGGAACTTGAACCTGGCGGTCAAGCCGAACCGGATCACGGCTTTTCTCGGTCTGAACGGCGCAGGCAAGAGCACCACCATCAAGATGCTGCTGGGCATCGTCAAGCCGACCGAAGGCAGCGGCAGGGTGTTGGGAAAGCGAATTGACTATCCGGTGGAGAGTGTCGAACTGCGCCGTGACGTCGCCTTTGTGACCGAGGACAAGAACCTGTACGGCTACATGACCGTCGAGCAGATCATCCGGTTCACGCGCGGCTTTTTCCCCGGCTGGCGCCAAGATGTCGCCGAGGAGCTGCTGAGAAAGTACGAACTCCCGGCGAGGCGCAAGGTCCGGCATCTTTCCAAGGGGATGCGGACCAAGCTGGCGCTGCTGCTGGCGGTTTCGCGGCGGCCGACATTACTCATACTCGACGAGCCGAGCGAGGGGCTCGATCCGCGCGGCATCGAACAATTATTGGAGTGCCTGGTAGCGCAGTGCGCCGAAGGCGCCACGGTGTTTTTCTCCTCCCATCAGATCGCGGAGATCGAACGGATTTCGGACGAGGTGTGCATCATCAACCGTGGAAGCCTGGTTCTCGACGCTTCGCTTGACGTACTGCGGCTGAACTGGCGGCAGGTCGACCTGGTATTTGCCTCCCTCCCCGACCGGGGCGATTTTCAACTCGCCGGAGTGGAGCGAATTCGCACCCGGGGCCAGCAGATGAGCCTGTTCGCCAGCGGAAACGTGGACGCAATCGTAGAACGGGCGCGCGACTTTCATGCGACCGCCATCGACGTGTCACCAGTCGGACTGCGGGAAATCTTTCTGCAATCCGTGGAGGAAAGCTGAATGCTCTGGTACAAGGCATGGCTCGAGACGCGCACGCGGTTCCTGATTTCGCTTGCGGGAATGACGGCGCTCGGCTGCTATCGTGTGTGGGAACTCGACCGGAACCCGGAACCCTGGTACAAGCTCGATTATTACTACTTTGCCCTGCGATCGGGCCATCAGTTGATCACCCTCATGTGGATTGTTGCCGCCACCCTGCTTCTGATGGGCGGCTTGTTGCGAGAGAAGGCTCTCGGCGTCTCTTCTTTCACTTTGGCGCTGCCGGCGAGCCGGAGGCGCCTGATGGGCGTTCGCATCGGGACGGGCTTTGGCCAGGGGCTGGTGCTGGCGATCGTTCCCTGGAGCGCGATGTTCGTCACAGCGGCATTGACCGGCCAGGCGCGCTCGATTTTCCAGGCGTGGTTTTCCATTGTGCTGCTGATTGGCGGCGGAGCGGTGATTGCGGGGGTCGCTCTGCTGGTCTCGGCGCTAATCGAAGGCGAGTACACGGCGCCGATGGTGAGTTTCGGATTCGCGATCCTGTGCGGGAACGCGCCGAAGTCACTGGAGTTCGTGAACCCGCTTGGGTTGATGGGCGGCCGCGCGTACCTGGGCGGGTCGAACATGCTGGTCAGGCCGATCCCGTGGATACACGTTACGGCGAATTTGTGCGTGACGGCGATTCTGGTTGGCATCTCGGTCAAGATCGTCGAACGGCGGGATTTCTGATGAGCGGTTTTGCATTCGTCAGCATCGCGTTAGTGCTCGCGGCTGCTTCGGCCTTCTCGCAAGACTGCACTTCAAGCCCGTTATTTGGAAGCCACCGCATGATCTGACCTGCCGATCCCGTTTAGTGTGCGTACCTGGATCCCAAGTACAGCCCAAGAGCACAGCCACTTGTGCTAAAGTAGCGCTACACTGAATTAAGGCGGAGAGACGAATGCCCAAAAAATTAGAGATCCTATTAGCTGCTTCGCGCGAGCAAGATTTCACACCTGCGCAGCAGGAAGCCCAGCGGAGGAGTTTCGCCTTCGGCAATACCCACTTCGAAAACGAGCGGATCACACGCGAAACGGTTGATCGTGCAGCAGAAGCGCTGAGTGAACATGCGAAGAACGGACATCCAGCGCGATAGTAAACCCGCATCCCACCAACTCTTTTCCAATCCGGACGAAAAGGCTGCGCTGGAGGCCAGAAACGGCCTCCTTCAATTCGATGAGGTCCTGAAGTTGATTGATCAATCGAAGGACGGCTTCAAGCTTCGTCCCAGTACAATACAGCGATTGCAGCGCTTGGCCATACAAGACGTCTATACCTGCGCTGGGAACTACCGCACAGGGCCGGTATATATAAATGGGACCACGCACCAACCTCCGCCAGCGCATGAGGTGGCGGAGCACACGGAGGAGATGTGCGAGTACGTGAATTCCAACTGGGATCGCAGCCCGCTTCACCTATCGGCGTATGTCATGTGGAAACTGAACTGGATTCATCCTTTTTCAGGGGGTAACGGGCGAACTTCACGGGCTGCCTCATATCTCGTCCTGTGCGCAAAACTCGGATACAGAGTGCCGGGCACCAATACCATCCCCGAGCAGATCGTCGCAAATCGGCAGCCTTACTACGAGGCACTCGATGCGGCAGATGCGGCACATTCGCGCGGAACGATTGACCTTGCCGCAATGGAAACTCTTCTAGAGCACGCCCTCGCCGTTCAATTGTCATCGGTGTTAGTAGCGGCTAGCACCGAAGAGCAGAAAGGACCCGGCGTCCAGTAGCTCTATGGCTGAATCCGTCAAAGTCCCCGAGGACCAGTTCAAGGCCCTGATGCGGGCGCTCTTGAACACGCCGCCGATGCCTGCCAGCGATATACCGCGCAAGCGGGAGCCGAAGGCCTCCGAGCAATCCGCAACGAAGAAGTTCGGCGAGTGCGCTTTGGCGTGAAACATCTGTTGGATGCTTGGCGTCCGTGGTCGCTGGGTTCTTTTGCTGATTCCGCTCGCGATGCTTTTCGACGCAATGGATTGGCCCCTATTTCACACCTGGGGACTGGCTCATGGATCATCGCATGGCCCATGTTGGCGTTGCTATGTTTTGGCGTGTTTTGGGCCGCCTGCCGCCTCAAGAAATAACCTCCGGCCAGTCACCATTCTATCGGGGCCGCAAATTCAGGTTGTTGTTAAGTAGATAATCACGGACCGATCTCCCTGGCTACTTCGACGTGAGGCTGCGGTTCGATCCGGCGAGCGCGCCACGCGCGGCGCTTTCGGCGCCGGCGAATTCGCAGTCCACGGCCAGCGACCCGGCCGGCCCGTCGTTGTTGACCGCGCTTCGTGAACAGCTCGGGCTCAAATTGGAAGCCACAAAAGAGATGGTGGGAGTTCTCGTAATCGATTCCGCTCAATGGCCCACTGGGAATCGATCGTTCTCCGCTTAACGTTTCGCAAGCCCGACGCGCTTCCGATTCTGGTACCCTAAAAGACTAAATCCCCAGATGCATATCAGGAAGCAACGTCTCTTAACACCTGGGCCGACGCCTCTCTATCCGCCTGCCCTGCACGCCATGATGGCGTCCGACATTCATCACCGCACGGAGGATTTCCGCAAGGCCTATCGCTCGTGTCTTGCCGACCTCAAGGAGGTAATGGGCACGGCGAACGATGTGCTGATGTTCGCCGCGTCAGGCACGGGCGCCATGGATGCCACGGTATCGAATCTCCTTTCGCGCGGCGATAAAGTCATCGTTTGCGTGGCGGGGAAATTCGGCGAACGGTGGGCGGAGATCGCAAAGGCTTACGGGCTCGACGCGAATGTTCTCACCGTCCCGTACGGTTGCGCGGTTCCGGCGGCGCAGGTGGAAGCGGCGCTGGCCGCGGAGCCGGCGGCGAAGGCCGTGTTCGTGCAGGCGTCGGAGACGTCCACCGGCGCCGTGCACGATGTGCGCACGATGGGCGCGGCGGTGGCGAAGACGGGCGCGATTCTGGTAGTGGACGCCATTACCGGACTCGGCACGATGCCGCTGGATATCGACGGCTGGGGGTTGGACGTGGTGATCGGCGGCTCGCAGAAGGCGTTTATGATTCCGCCGGGACTGGCGTTCATGTCGGTGAGCCCGAAAGCATGGAAGCTCGCCGAGACGGCCACGCTGCCGCACTATTATTTCAATCTGAAGAAAGAGAAAAAGAGCGGGGACGCCGGCGAATCGAGCTGGACTCCGGCGACGTCGCTGATTCTGGCGCTGGCGGTAGCGCTGGGGTACGTGAAGCAGTTGGGGATGGCGAATCTCATCGAGAATGCGCAGTTGCTGGCCAAAGCCACGCGCGCGGCGGTCGAGAAACTGGGGCTGGAACTGTTCGCGCCGTCGTGCCCGGGCTCGTCGGTGACGGCGGTGAAGGCGCCGCCGGGACTCGACTCGGGCGTGATCGTGAAGGAATTCCGCAATCGCTTCGGCGCGATCATCGCCAACGGGCAGGGGTCGATGAAGGGGCAGATTTTCCGCATCGCGCACCTGGGCTACTTCGATTTCGCCGACCTGTTCGCGGTAGTGGCGGGGCTCGAAATCATTCTGAAGGCCAATGGGTTGCCCGTGCAGTACGGCAGCGGGGTCGCGGCGGTCCAGGAAGTCTACGAGCAGGCGCAACATGCCTAAGGTCCTAGTCGCCGAGCCCGTGGCCGCGGCCGGCATCGAGCTGTTGCGGGCCCAGCAGGGGTGGGAGATCGTGGTCTCGAACCCCAAGGAATATTCCCAACACCTGGCGGATTGCGACGCGCTGCTGGTGCGCAGCGCGGTGCAGGTGGATCGCGGCGTGCTCGAGCGGGCGCGCAAACTGCGGGTGATCGGGCGCGCCGGTGTGGGTGTGGACAACGTCGATCTCGACGCCGCGACCGCCGCCGGCGTGCTGGTAATGAACACACCCGGCGGGAACTCCATCTCGGTGGCCGAACACACGCTGGCGTTAATGCTCGCCATGGCGCGCCACATTCCGCAGGCGAGCGCTTCCACGCGTTCCGGCAAGTGGGAGAAGAAAAAGTTTCTGGGCAACGAGCTGCGCGGCAAGACGTTGGGAATCGTGGGGCTGGGCAGCATCGGCCGGCAGGTGGTGAAACGCGCACGGGCGTTCGAGATGCGGGTGGTGGCGCACGATCCTTACGTCACCGCGAAAGTGGCGCAGGATCTGGGCGTCGAGATGCTCGGCTTGACGGAGCTGTACGGCGCGAGCGATTACATCACGCTTCATGTGGCAGCGACTCCGGAAACGCAGGGCATGCTTTCGCACGAGGCATTCGCCGCGATGAAGCCGGGAGTGCGCATCGTGAACTGCGCACGCGGCGAACTGGTGGATGAAGCGGCGCTCGTCGCGGCGATCGAATCGGGGAAAGTGGCGGGAGCGGCGATCGACGTATTCAGCGTCGAACCCCCTCCGGCCGGATTTCCGCTGTTCGCCACGGATGCGGTGCTGGCCACGCCGCATATCGGCGGGTCGACCGAAGAGGCGCAGGAGATTGTAGGCGTGCGGATTGCCGAGCAGGTGGTGGAGTATCTGAAGAGTGGTGTGGCGATCAACGCGGTGAACATGCCGGCGCTGACGCCGGAGCAATATCGCGTGCTGGGTCCGTACGCGACGCTGGCGGAGCGGCTGGGAACTTTCGCCGCGCATATCGCAGTGGGGAGCCCGCACGCGGTGCGGCTGATGTATTGCGGGAAAATCGCCGACGCCGATACGCACCTGCTGCGCAACGCCGCGCTGGCGGGAGTGCTGAGCCGGTCGACCGCGGGCAAGGTGAACCTGGTGAACGCCATGCAGATCGCGGAGCAGCGTGGATGGCAGATAGCGGAGAGCCGCGAGCGCCGTTCGGTACACACGGATTCGATCCGCCTGGAGCTGGCCACCGATCGCGGGGTGACGACGGTGGAGGGCGCCGTATACCTGGAAAAGCCACGGCTGACGCAGGTGGACGGAATCTATTGCGAGGTGGCGTTGGCCGGCTGTCTGACGTTCATGAAGAATCGCGACGTGCCGGGCGTGATCGGGCACGTGGGGACGGTGCTGGGGCGGAATCGCATCAACATCGCGAATTTTTCGCTGGGGCGGCGCGATGCGGCGGTGAAGGCGGGTGAGCCGCTGGAGGCGGTCGCGGTAGTTTCCACGGATGAGTTGGTGCCGGAACGGGTGCTGGCGGAGCTGCGGGAGAACCCCGCGGTGGAGTTCGCACGGGCGGTGGAAATCAGGGGGTAGGCCAAGCCTGCCGGCTGAATTGACGCGGAAAGTACCAGAAGTCTCACGGCGGCCAACAACATCGTCCTATTACCCGGACGTTACTAATGGCCCTATGACTAAGGTTAATGTCGTGATTAGATCAAGGCATGAACTTCACGGATGTCCTGGTTTTGACGCTTTTGGCCGCCGCCGATATCTGCCTGATTGTTCACCTGCGCCGCCGGCGCGCGAGGTACATCCGGATGGACCGGATGACGCGGAGTCTGCAGCTCCACATTCGGCGCCAACTGGCGCCTGAAGCGGTGGTGGCGCCGCGGGGGCACGTCCTCCATCGCGTCAGCTGACCTCCTAGACTGCATAGCAGATGACCGACGCCGAGTTGGAACTGGTCCTCGGGGTGTGCATGGCCAACTCGGTCGCCACCTCGGGGGGAATCCGCTTGTGTCCCGCATGCACCGCGCGGATGGTCTCCAGCAGATCCTTATGTACGTTTCCCTTCAGCAGGTAGCCGCGCGCGCCCGCTTCTAGCGCACGCACCACCTGGACGTCGCCGCCGTACGTCGTTAGAACAATGATCCCGGCATCGGGGAATTCGCCGCGGATGGCGATGATCGCCTCGATACCGCTGATATCGGGCATCTCCAGATCCATGAGGATGATGTCCGGCTGGTGCCGCCGGAACTGCTCGCGATCTGAGCAACGGCGGTCGGTACCGGTTTGAACGCCGACGCTCGGTATGTGACGACCGTCATGGAATGGACCCTGAAATCGCCCGCAAAGGGACACAGCGCACTTCGGTATCATTGGATGGATGAGCGCGCCGCGCGGATCGGGGCGAAACTAACAATTTCCAGGTCGCCGGCCTCGGGAACCGAAGGGGAACTCGTGGTGCCCGGACGTCGCGTTCAATCAGGCCACTCAGTCACACCGAACCTGGATCTCCAGGGGTCGGGAGAACGCGCTAGCCCAACGGCTTGCGCAGCGAAAACGAAGGGGGGAATGGATGTCCAGCGATCCTACCAACATCCGAGTGCTGAGTGTCGATGACCACCCGCTCTTGAGACAAGGCATTGCCGTGATGATCGAAAGCCAGCCTGACATGACCCTCCTGCCGCAAGCGGCGACTGCAAAAGAAGCTATCCGGCTGTTTCGCGAACACCGCCCCGATGTGACTCTCATGGATTTGCGGCTCCCCGACATCAGCGGGATCGACGCTCTGATTGCGATTCGCAACGAGTTCCCGGATGCGCGCGTGATCATGCTCACTACTTTTGAGGGCGACGTGGAAATCCAGCGCGCGTTGGTGGCGGGAGCACGCGGCTACATCCTCAAGAATTCGCCGCCCGACGAACTGCTGCAGGCGATCCGGCAGGTCCACGGCGGCAAAAAGCGACTTCCAGGGCCGATTGCGGCGCGGCTCGCCGAGCATATGGGAGAAGAAAGCCTGACCGCGCGGGAAGTGGAGGTACTGACGCTGGTGGCGGAAGGCAATCGCAACCAGGATATCGCGGGATCCCTTAGCATTTCAGAGGAGACGGTGAAGGTTCATCTCAAGCACATCATGGAGAAACTGGGCGCGAAGGATCGGACGCAGGCGATCACCATGGCGATCCGGCGGGGCATTATCACCCTTTAGTTGGACCAGGAGAGCGCGGAATGATGATTTCACGGCGGCCGAAAATGAGGCGGTCGAGCGAAAACCATCCGGGACCAAGCAGGCCAACTGCCGCAGCGACCACCGCCAGGTATGTGACGGCGGCCGATGCGTGGAGCAGATCCCCAATCGGCGCTCGGGACCAGGCCAGTTCCGAACCCAACGCGGTCAGCACGATCGTCGCGGCGCCGATCGGTGTAAGGAACCCGACGACCAGCGACAAGCCACCCGCAACGGTCAGTCCGGCAGGGAAACTCAGGCGAGTAAGCGTATCGTGGTCGGCCAGGTATTGCCAGCCTTGTACCATGGCGCCAGTTCCCGCGAGCAGGCGGAGCAGCAGGATACCGATTCCAGGTGTCCCAGCAGGAAATGTCGAGAAGAGCCATCGCAGGCGTGATGCGCGACGGGAATGGCAGCGATCTTGGACCACACTATTGAGGTTAATCGGTGGCACAGCTTCGCGAATCCCACTATTGGGTTACGCTGCGACCGGCAAATAATATGGCGCCGCGGCTACTCACCACTCGTACCAGCCGGCGCGCTGCCCTCGCCACCCTCTCCTGTGCCTTCTGCGGCGCCTGCCGTTGGCGTCGTCAGGAAAACGGGCCCGTCATTCGGTTCAGCCGGATTCCCCAGGCCGATCCGAACGGCCGCTCCCGGAACGACATCATAGAAGGGAGCGTAACGGGCGCCAGAGAGGGCCAGCAACTGGTGCTGTATGCCAAGAGCGGCAAATGGTGGGTCCAGCCGCTGGTGAACCAGCCCTTCACGCCACTGCAAAAGAAAACGTTTAAATGGACGAACGCGACGCATCTGGGTACGGAATACGCTGCTTTGCTGGTGGAGCCCGGCTTTCGCCCGCCGCCTATTCTCGATAACCTCCCCGGGCGCGGAGCACAAATCGCCGCCGTGGCGTCGGTGCCGGGGGCAGCCAAGCCCCCGTCGCAAACTTTGCGATTCGGCGGCTACGAGTGGCGCGTAAGAGACGCTCCGAGCTCCCGCGGCAACTTCAATTACTATGATCCGGCCAATGCCTGGGTGGACGAAGCGGGCGCGCTGCATTTGAGAATCGCGAAGACCGGGAAAGGCTGGACGTGCGCCGAGATTTCCCTGACCAGCAGTCTCGGCTACGGCACGTATGAATACACGGTCCGCGACACCAGCCACATGGATCCGGCGGCCGTATTCGGCATGTTCACTTACGATTACTCCGGCGGAGCCCTCAACAATCGCGAGATGGATATTGAAATCAGCCGTTGGGGAGATCCCGCCAACAAGAACGCCCAGTACACGGTGCAGCCCTATTATGTGGCCGCCAACGTCGAGCGATTCCAGGTTCCGGCAGGCAAGCTGGTTCATTCGCTCACCTGGCAGGAAGGGCGGGCTACGTTTCGAACGGTTCGCGCGTCAAGCCAGGGATCTCGTGGGGCGGTGGTGGCCGAGCACAGTTTTTCGTCCGGGATTCCCACGCCTGGCATCGAATCGGCACGCATCAACTTGTATTCCTTTGCGCGCGGCCGTCAACCTCAGAAAGACCCTGCGGAGGTCGTGGTTGAGCACTTCACGTACCTGCCGTAAATGTCTTAGACCATTCCTCGGTTTGTTCTCCGCCGTGCTGTTTGTGGAGGCAGCGTGGGGCCTTGATCCTCACCGCTCGATCGAGCAATTCGTTCATCGGCGATGGGACCGTTCGTCCATTCCTGGCGGTGAGGTACATGCCATCGCACAAACCGTGGATGGCTATCTTTGGATCGGCGCCCAGAGCGGTTTGTTTCGGTTCGACGGAGTATCGTTTCGCAAATTCGACTTCTCCACCGCGTCGCCCTATCCCGCCGGGCCGGTGATGGGGCTACGCGCCGATGCGGCCGGCGGGTTGTGGGTGCTGCTGCAATTGCCCGGGTTGCTGCGATTCCAAAACGGCATTTTCGAAATCCCCATGCCCGGCGCGGGCCTTCTCGACGGCGCCAGAGCACTGGGCAAGGGAGTCCGGGGCGAAGTGCTGGTGGACCGCCCTGGCAATCCCCTACGTTATCGCGGAGGGCGGTTGCAGCCCATCTTGCCGGGAGCAGGCGGAGACGGAATCTCGATCATCGAGACGGCGGATGGGGTTGTATGGATCGGAACCCCCACTTCGGGCCTGGAGATGCTGCGGAATGGTAAATCCACGCCGGTGCCGGGCCTCCCGGATAGCAAAGTCAATTGCCTGGAGGCTTCTCCGCAAGGCGATTTGTGGATCGGAACCGATAACGGCCTGGCGCATTGGGATGGCGCCCGCATCGCTCCGCGTGACGTGCCGGCCGCGTTGGCCCATGGCCATATTCTCAGCCTGGCGCACGATAGTGACTCCAATCTCTGGGTGGGAACGCTGGAAGGTCTGGCACGAATCGACCGCTCCGGAAATCTGGCGTTTGAGCCGAAGTCCGGACGTGCCCGGCCGGTGAATGCCATCTTTGAAGATCGCGAACGAAACCTCTGGGTGGGACGCCAGGATGGCCTCGAGCAATACCGCGACACTGCCTTCCTTGCCTACGAGCCGGCCACTAAGGATGTTGCCGGGAACGACGGACCTCTCTACGCCGAGCCGGGCGGACGCATCTGGTACGGCCCGTCTAGCGGCGGACTCGAGTGGATCCGAGGCAACACTCGCGGCCGTGTTCCGGAGTTCGGCAACGACGTCGTGTATTCACTGGCGGGCGCGGCGGGCGAAGTGTGGGCCGGCACACGCCAAAGCGGATTGCTCCGCGTGCGTGCCGATGGGAGTTCGTACTCTGTGCGAGCATACACCGCCGCGGACGGGCTCGCCGAAGGGCCGGTGGTCGCGCTGTGCCGCGAGCGCAATGGAGTCGTGTGGGCTGGGACCCTGAACGGCGGCGTCAGCGAGGTGCGCGACGACCGTATCGCGACCTACACGACAGCCAACGGGCTGGCGGCGAATACCGTCACGGCAATCGCGGCAACGCTCGATGGAAAGCTTTGGATCGCGACTGCAAATGGAATCCAAACCCTGGAGAAGGGCGCGTGGCAGGCGCCTCCGAATCAGGACGAACTGCCGCCGGGGCGGATCAATTCCCTTCTCTGGGATACCGCCGGAGTGCTCTGGGTTGCGACGGATTCGGGGCTCGCGTTTGCGAAAGCCGATCGTATCGCTGCGGTTCGCAATGCACCCGCGGACCTGCAAGGGCCGATCCTGGGACTGGCGGATGATGGCCGCGGCTACCTTTGGATCGTGACCGACAGTCATGTGTTACGTACGGCGCGCGCGGCGTTGCTCGGTGGCGGAGGGGCCGCTCCCCAGCCGCGGGAATTCGACACTGCCGACGGATTGCCGTCCACCGAGGGAGTACGCCGGGATCATTCGGTGCTGCAAGATTCCTTTGAGCGCATCTGGATGTCCCTGAACGGCGGCCTCTGCGTGACCGATCCGGGGCGAGTATCGGACACCTCGGCGCCTGCGATTTTGCACATCGAAGGAGTGGCGGTGGATGGCGAACGACTAGCGTCGTGGAACGGCTTGCGGATTTCGTCCGGCCGCCGGAGGGTCGCCTTCGACTTCATTGCGCTCAGCCTGGCTGGTCCCGAGAGGGTGCGCTACCGCTACCGCCTCGACCCGCTTGACGGTCAATGGACCGAACCCAGCGCGGTGAGGCAGGCCGTCTATGCGAATCTCGGCCCCGGAAAGTATCGGTTCCGCTTGATGGCCAGCAATAGCGACGGCGTGTTTAATAGCGCCGAAAGCGCGGTTGGCGTGGAGGTGGTGCCGCAATTCTGGCAGCGTTGGTGGTTTCAGCTTGCCGCTTGCCTGGCGGCGGTGCTCGCGGTATTCGCAATCTACCGGCTTCGATTGCGTCGCCTGGCGGCGGAGTTGAATATGCGATTTGAAGAACGCCTCGCCGAACGCACGCGCCTCGCGCAGGAACTGCACGATACCTTGCTGCAGGGGTTTTTGAGCATCTCGATGCAATTGCATGTGGCCGCCAACGCCGTCTCAGCCGATTCCAAGGCGAAGCCCCTTCTGACCCGCGTGCTGCAACTGATGCAGCAGGTGATCGACGAGGGGCGCAATACCGTGCGGGGCTTGCGCACCGAGCCTCAAGAAGCGCCGTCATTAAAAGATGCCTTCTCGCAGATTCCGGCGGAGGTGACTCCCGACGAAGGGCTGGAACAAGCGGAGTTTCGCGTGGTGGTGGAAGGCGATCCGAGGCCGCTGCACCCCCTGCTTCGCGACGAGGTGTATCGCATCGGCCGCGAAGCGGCCCTGAACGCCTTCCGGCATGCCGAAGCGTCTCATATCGAGGTGGAAGTGCGCTATTCGCCGCATCAATTCGAGCTCTTCGTGCGCGACGACGGAACGGGAATCGATGCCCACATCCTCCAGTTCGGACGCGAGAAGCACTGGGGTCTGACCGGAATGCGCGAACGGGCCGAACGGATCGGCGCGCGGCTGCACGTCATGACCAGAGAATCGGCCGGCACGGAAATCCAGCTCGCAGTACCGGCTCACCTGGCTTTTCAGGACGAACGGCCGAGGAAGCGGACTTGGTTTGTGCGCCGCCAGAGGCCCCGCTAGGCTTCTTGATGTGCCGCGGACATACTGGCTTTCGAGCACCGTGGCTTTGTCGCGGCAAAGTCCAGTCGATCTCGGGAGTCATGATCTCACGCATCAAGTCCCAATTTGTGCTGTGGGGCAGACTGAAGAGGCAGTTGCAAAATTCACGCAAGTTGCCAAGGCACCGCTCCTTTGCGGGGTGCCCTCTGGGCCCGGCTATTCAGTCATGCGTTGAAACGACGGCGCCTACTGAGCCGCGACCGCGAGGGAGCGGTGCTTTTCTGTGCGGAAAAACGAATTTTGCACCTCTGTTCTTTGTCTTTACCGTTCGGCATGTCTCCTCTAATGAACCGCACCCGTGATTCCCGGCTCAGGCGATGGCGACACCTCCCGGTTGTTCGTCCAAACGGGCGCGAGGTGGTCACATGGAAATAGACGCCCAACCGCGAGTTTGGACGGGGCAGCACTTCCCTCCGGGACTTTGCGGCAACTTCTATTTCGACAAATAAAGAGAGTTACTCGGCGGCGTTCGCTGCCAGTCGATCCACCGCCGAAATGTTCCCCACGAGGTTATCGGGCAGCGCGTGGCGATGCTGTAAATAGGCGCTGTCGTTGTAAGAGAGCCAGGTGGTTCCGTCCGTCTTCTCCCACACCAGGATCCTGAGCGGCAGGTCGAGCGCCGCCAAGGGCGAGGCGAGCATGAGCGGCGTGCCGGCCTTGGGATTGCCGAAGATCAGCAGCTTGCACGGGCGCATTTGAAATCCGGCATTCTCCGCCTCGCCGCTATGATCGATCACCGCGAACAGCTTCACGCCTTTTGCCGCCAGAATCTCTTCCAGCCGCTGGACTGTCTGTTCCACCGGATGATGCGAAGGGATGGTGACGATTCCGTTGGTAAGCAACATCGATGTCTCCTGAGTGGGCTGCATGGCAGCCCCATTGACCGAAAGTAAGTGAATCGCGAGCGCAACTCCCAGCGCGGCCAACAGCACCGCAATCGCGACCGCGAAGAATGATCCCTGCGACGGCTCGGATTCACCGCGCTTGAGCTTGCGAATCAGCCGGGCGTAGCTCCACGCGCTCCAGCCGAGCGCCAGCGATCCCGCCAGAATGAGCGCTGCGCCGAATCCTGGAGAGCCTGCGGGTCCAATGCCGGACACTCCCTCGTCCAACCGCATCGCCCGTAGAAATAAGCCGAACCGCGCGATTACGAAACCGAATCCGGCAAGCGATAACCCGGTACGAATCCAAGCCAGGAAAGTGCGCTCGGCGGCAAGACAATCAGACAAGTTGTTAGGGGGCATTGTTTTGACTGAAAGGCCTAAAGTGCAGTTCCGCGAGTTCCGCCGGAAGGGGAAAACAGTGTTCCCGCCGCCCGGCTCTCCGATGCCCAGTCCGCCAGGCGCGAATAAAGCTGAAAGCGGTCGACCACACCCCGCCAAACATCCTCCGCCGGGCCTGAAATGCGAACTACGTTGCTCAGATCGCACGGCAACGTGTCGCATCCAGTGGTGTTCGCTGGATGCTGGTCACGTCGGTGATCGCCGCCGCGTGAGTCATGCTGCCGTCCCCTGAGAGCGCTCAAAAAGATTCTCAAATTTAGCCTGCTACTGCTTCCAGCGCGTGCAACTCAGCCGCTGAGTCGTCTGTTAAATGCGAGGAAAGCCCACCCACCATTCGCACCAATCGTGCTGCCCGGCTTCGCGACCTCTCGATGGGAATTCCGAGTCGCTCCATTCTGGAGATTAAGGTTGTCCTCGGCAGCCCGAGCCGGGCGCTCCGCGCGGTCCGCCTACCACCCATTTGGTTGCACGAAGCGTCGCGGTGATATGCGCCCGCTCGACATCGGCCATGGCCTTCATACTCGTTGGATCGGCGGCTGCGGCTGCGCGCACCGGCAAGACCTCGCCCCCTGTCAAAGGCTCGATCGCCTGCCGGCTCAGCACCGGGCCGGTCGTCATGATGACGCCGCGTTCGACGACATTTTGCAATTCCCGGATGTTACCCGGCCAGTCATGCTGTAGCAGAGCCGCCATCACCTCGCCCGGTATCGTGTCGATCGCCTTGCGCTGCTGCCGGGCGAACTTTTCGACAAAGTGTTCCGCCAGCAGTGGGATGTCGCTTCGCCGTTCCCGGAGCGGGGGGAGTGTCATCGGAAACACGTTCAGTCTTTAATACAGATCGGCGCGGAATTTTCGCTCTTGCACCATGCGCCCCAGGTCCTGGTTCGTCGCGGCAATGACCCGCACGTCGACCTGAAGCGTATTCCCTCCGCCCAGTCGCTCGAACTGCTTCTCCTGAAGAGCGCGCAGAAGTTTGGGCTGCAGTTCGAGCGGAAGATCTCCAATCTCATCCAGAAATAACGTTCCGCGGTCTGCCGCTTGAAAGCGTCCTATGCTCTGTGCCACGGCGCCCGTAAATGCGCCCTTTTCGTAGCCAAAGAGTTCGCTCTCCAGCAGCGCACTCGGAATCGCCGCGCAGTTGAGCGCCACGAAACGATTCTTGTGCCGGGGGCTGGCCTCGTGAATCGCTCGTGCAATCACTTCCTTACCGGTGCCCGTTTCGCCCTGAATCAGGACCGCTGAGTCCACCGGCGCAACCATGTCAATGTCGTTGACTAGAGCGCGGAATTTCGCGCTCGTTCCAATCAACTCTAAGGTAGCCATAGTAATTCTCCTTGCCTGGACTGAATCGAAAGGGGCCTGGATGGAAAGCCATTTCTCTAGCCGGCATTTCGGAACCTCATCTGTACCGGATCGCTTTCTTCTGTTTCCGGTTTTGCCGCTTCTTGCGCTTGGAATCGTCCCCGGAACGATCCCGATCGAGCCCCTCGATGGTTGGGGACGCTCTTACTCCGTGAGATGGTCAGGCGCCTGCCGCCGCGCAGGCGCGCTTCTGCCCGATTCCCAGCTTGCGCATGCGGTATTGCAGGGTGGTGCGCTTCAATCCGAGCCGCGCAGCCGCGCCGTTGTCTCCGCCGAGCACTCCCCCGCTATGCTGCAGCACTTCCAGGATGTGATCGCGCTCGGCCTCCGCCAGCGTTTTGGAGTACGGGCCCGGTTCGCTGCTCCTGGTCATGGCCTGTAACGCCTCCAGCGGCGGGCGCAACACCCTGCCTTCGGAGAAGACTACCGCGCGCTCCACAAAGTTCTGCAACTCGCGGATGTTGCCGGGCCAATGATGGCGCTCGAGCACCTCCATCACGCAATCGGGAATCACGTCGATATTCCGGTTCATACGAGCCGCGAACCTTCCCACGAAATGCCACACCAGCTCCGGGATGTCGTCGGGTCTTTCCCGCAGCGGCGGAACGGTAATCGGGAATACATTGAGGCGATAAAAGAGATCGGCCCGGAATCGCCGCTCATTGACCATCTGCACCAGGTCGAGATTGGTGGCCGCCACCACGCGCACATTCACGCGAATAGTGTGGTTGCTGCCGAGCCTCTCGAATTCCCGCTCCTGGAGAACTCGCAGCAGTTTGGGCTGGAGTTCCAGCGGCAGGTCGCCCACTTCGTCGAGAAACAACGTCCCTCGATCAGCCAGTTGAAAACGGCCTTTGCTTTGCATTACGGCTCCGGTGAAGGCGCCGCGTTCATGGCCGAACAGTTCGCTCTCCAGCAGCCCGGCGGGTATCGCGGCGCAATTGACCTTGACGTACGGTTGGTGGCGGCGCGGGCTCTGGTCGTGAATCGCGCGGGCGATCAATTCTTTCCCGGTCCCGGTTTCGCCTTGTATCAAAACAGACGCATCGGCTGGCGCCACCAGGCCTACTGCATCCAGGACGTGATTTAGGCCACGGTCGGCGCCGATGATGTTGCTTTGGGACTTCGCCACGGGAACTGGGAAGTCCACGATCCGGTTGGTCATGGCTGCGATCATGTGTCTCTCGTTTCTGTCCGGCGTGCTCGCCGCTTCGATATTCCATACTATGCGCCACCGGTCTCGGAAGACATCACCCGATGGGAGGTTTTTCGCCTGCCACGGTCGGGGCGGCTCCCCATAACTCGAAATCGGTATAACTTTCCCATGCCGGTAATTTGGCACGTGCCGAAATACCGACACCGAATCCCGACGCAAGACTCGACCTTACTGCCGAAACCCCCGTTTTCAGGCACATCGAGTGGCGCAGCGGGCTGGCCATCGAGGTGCCTTGGTGCTGCTGCGAGAAAACCACTCAAGGGGGGAGCGACTATGCTTGTCTCACCACGACACGACACGCGATTCACAACGATCGTATTACTAGTCACGGCCGCCGGAGTGCTGATCGTCACGTTCGGCTGCACCCGCGGCAATAGCGCATCCGCGCCGCCGCCGCTATTGGCGGTCGAAGTGGCGCCGGTGCAACAAAAGGATGTTCCGGTTTACCGCGAGTGGATAGGCACCCTCGACGGCCTCGTCAATGCCGACATCAAAGCCCAAGTCAGCGGCTACCTAATACAGCAGGCTTACACCGAGGGCAGCTTCGTGAAACAGGGTCAACTGTTGTTTCAGATCGATCCGCGGCCCTTCCAGGCGGCGGTCGACCAGGCGCGCGGGCAAGTCGCTCAGACTCAGGGCGAATTGGCACAGTCGCGCGCGCAGTTGGTTCAGGCGGAAGCGCAGGTGGCGGTCGCCGAGGCCAACCAACATCGCGTGCAACTCGATGTGGATCGCTACACCCCGCTAATTCAGGCGCAGGCGATCACGCAGCAGGACTTCGACGATGCCAACCAGAACAATATGGCGGCAAAGGCCCAACTGCAAGCCGCCCGGGCTCAGGTGGAAACCGCAAGGGCACAGATCATCGCCGCCACCGCCGCCGTGGAAACCGCCAAAGCCGCGCTCGAGACCGCGCAGATCAACCTCGGATTCACCCACATCACATCCCCCATCGACGGAATTCCGGGAATCGCGCAGCAACAGGTTGGGGCTTTAGTGAATCCGTCCAGCAGCCCCATGACGACGGTCTCAACGCTCGATCCTATCAAGGTCTACTTCACCGCCAGCGAGCAGGAATTCCTCGATTTCAGTCGCCGCTATCCCACGGCCGAACTACGCCAGGCGCATACACGGGAACTGGAACTGGAGTTGATTCTTGCCGACGGCTCAGTCTACCCGCAGAAAGGCAGGTTTGACTTCGCGGATCGCCAGGTGGACGTCAGAACAGGCGCCATCCGGCTGGCGGGGTTGTTCCCGAATCCCGGCAACAGCCTGCGACCAGGCCAGTTTGGAAAAGTTCGAACTGCCGTCCAAGTGCAAAAGGACGCTTTGCTGGTGCCGCAGATAGCCGTGATCGACCTCCAGGGCACTCACCAGGTGGCCGTCGTGGATAGCGACAACAGAGTGCGGATTCAACCCGTCGACCTGGGCGACACCTTCGGGAAAGATTGGCTTGTTCGCAACGGTCTGAAGCCGGGGGAACGCGTCGTCGCCGAAGGCTTGCAGAAGGTTCGTGAAGGCATGCAGGTCAACCCGAAACCGTTCCCGGGGAGGTGATGCGCCATGTCCAAATTCTTCATCAATCGTCCCATCGTAGCCATCGTGATCGCGATCTTCACCGTGATCGTCGGCGCCATTGCGGTGACTTCCCTGCCGGTCGCCCAGTTTCCCAACATCGCACCGCCCGAGATTCAGGTCACCGGGATCTATGTGGGCGCCGACGCTCAGACCGTCGAGCAGTCGGTGGCGACACCCATCGAGCAGCAGATGAGCGGCGTCGACAACATGAACTACATGTATTCCCTCAACTCCACGGCCAACGGGCAGTTGCGCTTGATCGTGGATTTCGATGTCACTACCGACCCCAATACCGATCTGATTCTGGCGCAGAGCCGCGAAACCCAAGCCGCGTCCCAGCTTCCCGCCGATGTTATCAATTACGGCGTCACTGTACAGAAATCTGTGCTGGCGCCGCTGATGCTGGTGGCGTTGAACTCGCCCAAGGGAACCTACACCGACCGCTTCCTGGCCAACTATGCCTATATCAACCTCACCGACCCTTTGACCCGTGTGAAAGGTGTCGGCACGGTGCAGGTATTCGGCGCCGGCCAGTACGCCATGCGCCTCTGGGTGAAGCCCGACCAACTAGCCAAGCTGGCGATCACCGTTCCAGAGATCGTTTCCGCCATCCAGACGCAGAACACCGTCAATCCCGCTGGACAGGTGGGTAGCGAACCCATCCCGAAGGGACAACCCTTCACTTACTCGGTGCGCGCGCAGGGCCGTTTGACGACGCCGGAGGAGTTCGAAAACATAGTGGTTCGCGAAACGCCCGACACCGGCATCGTGCGCGTCCGCGACGTGGCGCGCGTGGAATTGGGTTCGCAGGATTACAGTTGGACCGGCCACTTGGATGGCAAGCCGGCCGCCATCGTCGCGATCTACCAGTTGCCTGGGTCCAATGCCGTTGACACCGCCGCCGGCGTGAGAAAGCTGTTCGCCGAGGCCAAGAAGCGCTTCCCCACTGACATCGATTACTCGGTCCCCATCGATACCACGTTGGCCGTTAACGAAGGCATCAAGGAGATCGTCCAGACTCTCATCATCGCCATTGGGCTAGTCGTGCTGGTGGTGTTCCTGTTCCTGCAGAGCTGGCGCTCTACCTTGATTCCCCTGCTCGCGGTGCCGGTGTCCCTGGTGGGCACGTTCCTTTTCTTCCCGCTATTCGGCTTCAGCATCAATACGCTCTCGTTGTTCGGGCTGGTGCTGGCGATCGGTCTGGTAGTGGACGACGCCATCGTGGTGGTTGAAGCGGTCGAGCGCCACATCGAGGACGGGCTGGCTCCCAAGCAGGCGGCCCTCAAGGCCATGGAAGAAATCTCCGGTCCGGTGGTGGGTATCGCGCTGGTGCTCTCCGCGGTGTTCGTGCCCACGGCGTTGATTCCTGGGATTACCGGCAGGCTCTATCAACAATTCGCTCTGACCATCGCCGTTTCGGTGATTCTGTCGGCTTTCAACGCGCTGACACTCAGCCCGGCGCTGGCGGCGCTGCTTCTGAAACCCAGGGTGGAGAGCCGTGGGCTGCTAGCCAAATTCTTCGGCTGGTTTAATCGCACGTTCACGCAGGCTACCAATGGCTACGTACGCATCTCCGCGGCGCTGGTTCGTAAGAGTGGGTTCGCGCTGATTCTGCTGGCTGGCTTTGCCATTGCCGGCGTCTGGATCGGCGGCAAAGTGCCGGCCAGTTTCGTTCCCGATGAGGACCCGGGTTATTTTTACGTGAACGTTCAGCTCCCCAACGCCGCTTCGCTCGAACGAACCGAAGAGGTGGTGGCGAAAATTCAAAAAATCATTTCGGCTACGCCGGGCGTCGCGCATTTCACCACCGTCACCGGGTTCAGCCTGCTGAGCCTGGTGCGCACCAGCTACAACGCTTTCGGGTTCGTCAGCCTGAAAGAATGGGGAAGCCGCAAAGACCGAGCCCAACAGTTCCAAGCCATCAAAGCGCACCTGAATGCGGAACTGAGCAGGCTGCCGGAAGGCGTGGCTTTCGGATTCTCTCCGCCTGCCATCCCCGGTGTGGGAACGTCAGGCGGCTTCACGTTCATTCTGGAAGACCGCTCCGGCGGCAATGTGCAGTTTCTTAGCGACAACCTCAATAAGTTCATGGCAGCGGCCCGCAAACGGCCGGAGATCGGCAACCTCACCACCACTTTCCTGCCGAGCGTGCCGCAGCAATTCGTGACGGTCGATCGCGATAAGGTCATCAAGCAGGGCGTGCCCATTAACGATGTCTACCGGACCATCCAGACCTTCATGGGCGGCCTGTTCGTCAACTACTTCAATCGTTTCGGACGGCAATGGCAGGTCTACGTGGAAGCCGAGGGCGACTACCGCACCAAACCTGAAAATGTAGGCCAATTCTATGTGAGAAACGCCGCCGGCGAAATGGTGCCGCTTTCCGCTCTGACGAAATTTGTGGCCGGCAACGGTCCGGAATTCACCATGCGCTTCAACGAGTATCGCTCGGCGCAATTGAACGGCGGCGCGGCGCCAGGTTACAGCTCCAACCAGGCGATGAAGGCGCTGGAAGAAACTTTCGCTTCGAGCATGCCGCCGGAGATGGGATACGACTACTCCGGCATCTCGTTCCAGGAGAAGAAGGCGCAGGAAGGGGTATCTCCGGGGGTGGTATTCGGGGCTTCGCTGCTATTCGTATTCCTGGTTCTGGCTGCCCTCTACGAGAGCTGGAGCCTGCCCTTCAGCGTTCTGCTCAGTGCGCCGGTCGCAGTTTTCGGAGCTTTCGCGGTCCTGTGGCTGCGACGCACCGTGTTGGGCTATCTGCTGCCGGCATATATGGTGCAAATCGAGACCGACGTCTACTCCCAGATCGGACTCGTGATGCTGATCGGCCTCTCCGCCAAGAACGCCATTCTGATTGTCGAGTTCGCCAAGGACGAATTCGAGAAAGGCCGGCCGTTGGCAGATGCCGCACTGGAAGGCGCGCGCCTGCGCCTGCGGCCGATCCTGATGACCTCGTTCGCATTCATTTTGGGATGCGTGCCCTTGTGGATAGCATCCGGGGCGGGCGCCGTTTCCCGCCAGATCATGGGCACGACCGTCATCGGGGGCATGGCGGCGGCCAGCGCGATCGGCATTTTCTTCATCCCCGCGGTCTTTTACCTGGTGGAGAAGCTTTCCGGCGCGGCGGCACACCAGCCATCCGCGATTCTTCCGCAACAGCCTCTGCCGGGGGAAGGAGACTAACCATGCGCGGCCGAACTCTTCTAAACACGGCGCCGTTAGTGGTTGCGCGTTCCGATGGCCACTCCCTCCGAAGCCGTGAAGAATTGATGAGCCACGACCGCACTCGCGCTTTGGCGAGCAAGGGAGTGGTGCCTTTTCATCGAGCGGACACCAAAAGGCAATTACTTTTGACGCTGTGTTTAGTTCTGATCGCCGGGCTCACGGTCGGCTGTACCGTCGGCCCGAACTACACGCGGCCCGCGACCCCTGTCCCAACGGCCTACCGCGCGCCTGCGCCGTTGCCCCCCGCGGAAGCGGCATCCGTCGCCGATCTCAAGTGGTTCGATGTCTTCAAAGACGAGAAGCTGCAGGATCTCATTCGCACGGCATTGCAGCAGAACTACGATCTGCGGCTGGCGGTAGCGCGAGTGGAAGAGGCCCGCGCCGGCCTGGGCATCGTCCGCTCGAATCAGTTTCCCAACTTCGGCGCGAGCGGCAGCGTGGAGATCAATCGTCTTTCACGCGGCGGTGAGACCCCCATACCGCCGGAACTCCTGCCTTCGCAGAATCGCAATTTCGGATCGGCCGCGCTGCAGCTCTTGTCTTTTGAAGTCGACATCTGGGGAAAATTGCGCCGTGCCACGGAGGCGGCTCGCGCCAACCTCCTGAGCGCGGACGATACCCGCAAGGCCGTGGTCACCACGCTCGTGAGCGATGTGGCCACCTCCTACCTGACGATGCGGGAGCTCGATTATGCACTTGAAATATCCCAGGAGACCTTGAAGACGCGTAAGGAGTCTCTGGAACTCACGCGGTCTCGCCAAACTGGCGGCGTATCGACATTGCTCGACCTGCGCCAGGCGGAACAACTGGTGTATACCGCTGACGAAACCATCCCCGCCCTTCAACAACAGATCGAGCAGACAGAAAATCAGATCACGCTCCTGCTGGGAGAGAATCCGGGCAATGTGGCGCGCGGCCGCGCTCTCACGGAACAGAACTTCCCTCCCGAGGTGCCCGCCGGGCTGCCCTCGTCGCTGCTGGAGCGCCGTCCCGATATCCAAGCCGCGGAGCAGAGTCTGATCGCCGCCAACGCGCAGATCGGTGTCGCGCGCGCCGCTTATTTTCCAGAACTGAGTCTCAGCGGATTTCTCGGCGGCCAGAGCACCCAGCTATCGAGTCTCTTCAGCGGCCCGCACAGCGCCTGGAGCCTGGTGCCGCAGGTCACGCAGCCGATCTTTACCGCCGGCCGCCTCAAGTCCAACGTCCGGTTGGCGCAGGCGGAACGCGACGAGGCCCTCACGCAATACCAGAAGACCATTCAGACCGCGTTCACGGAAGTGTCCGACGCCCTGATCGCGCACCAGCGTGTCCGGGAGAGCCGCGAAAAGCAGCAGGCCCTGGTGCACGCTCTGGAAGATCGCAAGCGCCTGGCCTACTTGCGCTATCACGGCGGAGTCGATACCCAACTGAACGCCTTGGATGCCGACCGCGATCTGTTTCAGGCCCAGTTGGATCTGGCGCAGCTTCAATTGCAGGACACACTGACCGTAGTGCAGCTTTATAAGGCTCTTGGCGGGGGATGGCAGTAACCCAACCCGCCTGGAATCGAGGCTCGACGTCCGGCTCCACAATTTGCTCCAAAAACCGCCTCGCGCGCACGCGGCTGCAACCCGCGCGGGCCGTGTCCCTGCCGGCGCCGGTTCTCACATCGCCACTGGACTACCCCTCGTACATCGTGGACGCCGCGATGTGCAATGCTAAAAGCAGTTATGCGCGACCCGGAGACAATCGAAAACGAGCTGATGGAGATCAGCGCCATCGCCGACGATACCATTAAGTTCGAGCGCCTCGTCGCGTGGTCTGCATCGCACCCCGACGAAGTGCCGTTCGCACTGCACCAGTTGATGAGGCGAAAGGAGAACAGGCCGGATCGCTCCTGACCAGCCGTCCAGCCTCTTCCTGAGTCACAGGAATCTTCGACCCATGACACCGGCTCGGAAGGGTACTGTGGCCTTGACGTTTTGTGCATGGGATACCGCACCGCAGGGCTGCTGCCGGCGCTTCGACAGGAACTGGGCATCGTAGTCACACGCGAAAACGTGCCGATGCGCGTCATTCGCCGGAGATTGGCCCGGGTGTAGCAGGAGGCGTTGCATCGCCCGTGGTTGCATTTCCACGGGCTCTCCCGGCGGCGCTGAAGATTTTGGAGTCAGCCGCCGCAACGCTTGGCGCCTCTGAATCTACTCAGTCTCCCGCCGAGCCTTCTTACGATTGCGTTTGCGAGCCAGCGCCTGCTTAACGCGCAGTTTTTGGCCAGGCTTCAGGTAAAAGGCATGCCGCTTGACTTCCCTGATTATGTCCTCCTGCAAGACCTTCCTCTTGAAGCGCTTGAGCGCGTTCTCAAGCGTCTCGCCCTCTTGTAGCCTTACCTCAGCCAAATCGCACCGCCAACATTAACCAGGATTCCGATCCGAGTCCGGGCCGGTACGTTCTCAATCAACTGTTGTTTTGTCATCCTATCTAAGTCTACTTGTTTTGGGATTCCAACGCACGGCAGCCGAGGACCGCCCTTCCGAATCGAAGTCCATCATGTTCGGGCCGCGTTGGCGCGTAGGCGCCCCCAGCAGCGGCGTCTTCGCTGGAGCGTTAATCGGCAATATCGTTAACGGTGCCATCAGTCCATCTTTTCCTTCTGGAGCAACAACAGCACGCTGTCTCGGCGGCCCGCCTCTCGGCTATATTTCCGCAAGGCGGTGTGGTTGTTCGGCTCGGCGTTGACGAGTTGACTGACCCTGCCCTGGCTAATTCCCAGCACGCTCGCCAGCTTGGCTTGTTTAATGCCTTTTAGCTTTTTGGGCGTGATCCGATCCGCCAAGACATCGGCGCTTTCTTCTTTGTTTTGATGCACCTTGTGCGGATACACGACCTCGTCGATTTGGGCCAGAGTGATGCGACAGGTAGGGTTAGGGCTGGCTGACGTTGCCAGGGTCGTGTTGCCGGAACGGTTCGCGCGTCGTTTCCGCCGGGACTTTCCCCGATACGATGGCCAAGTCACGTTCGGGTGACGCAATCATTAAGGGACGCGTCCAGCTGAGTGTGATATTTCTCGCAGTGAGGATCGATGTCTTAGCCAAGACAGCCGGATTTTCCCGAACCCAGCGGACCGCCAACGGGTTCAGCGGTTTTGCATCCAAACTGCCAAGACCTGTTACCCCCTTATGCCAAAGGACATGAGATTCGGTTACGGCAGAGTGGGCTCCTTGACGGTTTTCTTCGATCGCGTTCCGAACAATACGCTGCCAATACTCTGGCACGACGAGGGCAGTTGGTTGCCCTTGTTCGCCGCCTCCGGAGCGCAGATGGTACCAATTTGAATTCAAAAGTAGCGCGGTATCGGCAACTGCCCACGCCAACGCTGGTGATCCCCAGCCCCGTACCGTCAACCGAGATGAACTTATCGATCTGCCCCTTTAGCGTGACGTTGAACAGCTCCTTGGTGCCGCCCAGGTCGCCCAGTCCCTCTTCGCCCGTGTCCGCGGCGAGCGTGATCGTGCCCGGCGTCTGCACCTTCGCCTCGTTCAGCGCCTGGATTACGCCCATCATCATCGCCAGGCCGCGGCAATCGTCGCCGATCCCGGGCGCCCTGAGCACATCGCCGTCGCGCTTCACTCTAACGTCCGTGCCTTCGGGAAAAACCGTGTCCAGATGGGGCCTGGAACAGCAGATTGGGATGGGCCGACGCGCCCGGCCGCACGCCGATCACGTTGCCCGCTTTGTCGATGCGCACATCCTTGAGACCGAGTTGCTTGAAGATCTTCTCCGTCTCCGCCGCGCGCTTTTCTTCCATGAAGGGTGGCGCGGGAATCTCGCAGACGCGAATCTGCTCCTCGATGAAGTGAGGTTCGTTCACTTTCGCCGCGGCCAGAGCGGCTTTCACGGTGGCATCCTGCATGAGCGCGGCGGGATCCTGGGCAGTCAGCGTTGGACTGTGAGAAGGTAGGCTAACGTGAGTCACATCGCACCGATTTTATGTCTCAATGCGTGCGGCACCCCAGACCCAGAAGGGCATTCACCACAACCTGGACATCCGCCACCATGATGGCGCCGCCGCCCTTTACATCGTTGGCCGGCGGCGATACCCCGAGAGCCTGCTTGAGGATGCTTCGCGCGTCATTCACCGACATCGTGCCCGTACCGGTGACGTTGCACACTCCGGGGGATGTTACCGAGAGCATCGTCGAGCCGCTCACGGTCCCCACGGTTGCCGTGATGGTGCTCGTGCCTACCGCGAGGCCGTCCGCCACTCCCTGGCCGGCGATCGTCGCTACCCCGGTGGTTGCCGACGTCCAGGTTGCCTGGTTGGTCAGATTTTGCGTCACGTTCCCGGCGTAGTTGCCGGTTGCCGTGAACTGTTGCGAAAGGCCCGCGAGAATCGACGGATTCGCCGGTGTCACCGTGATCGATTGCGGCAGCGAACCAATCGACACCACCAGATTCACCGCCGAGCCGGAGTTGACGCTTGTTCCCGCGCTTGGACTCTCGCTGATCACGTTGCCGGATGCGACGGTGGGGCTGCCCGCCGTGGTTACCGTGCCAACCACGAGTCGAGCTCCGGTGATGGCTGCCGTCGCGGCTGCCTGGGTGTCGCCAACCACGTTGGGCACGCCGACTTGAATCGGCACGCTGACTTGAATCGTGTAGCCTGCCGAAGCCACTGAGCTGTTGGCGTAGCCGGAGGCTACAGCGATGGCTTCGATGGTCTCCGAGGCAGAAACGTTGATAGCGCCGTTGTACAAGGTGGACGATGTGGTCGGCGGGTATCCGTTGGTGGTGTAATAGATGGCCGCACCAGCCGTGGCGTCGGAGATCGTTACTATCTGTGCAGTCGAGTAAGTTCCTGACGCCAAACTAAACGTGGGCGTGGCGGCGGGGGTTAGCGTAATCGTGGCAGGACCGGGGGGCTGAAAGCTCCAGAGATCGTTGAGATCGCCAAGGTTGTCTGGTGCGTCATCGCCGAATCCGCCGAAGAGCCAGAAATTGCCGCTGCTGTTAGTCCATGCGGATGCGTTTTGACGGCCTCCGGGGAAGTTTGCGGCGGCAGCCGTTCCCAAGGTGCCGTAAACGCCGAACGGGGCGTAGCATGCAACTTCATTGCAGACAAACTCCCTCGTTCCGCCCATCCAAGTCCATAGGCTCGTGGATTGACTGAACACCCAAAGGTCATTGACAATGCCAAACTGACCTATATCGTCTTCGCCGTTACCCCCGAAGAGCCAGAGATTTCCGGTGGCATCTGTCCAGCCAGATGCGGCGGTGCGAGCGCCCGGGACGTTTGCGGCAGCGGGTGTTCCAAACGTGCCGTAAACTCCCGGATTGTCGACCGTGTTGCCCCCACTCATCCATGTCCATTGGTTCTTGGTAGGATTGAACTCCCAAAGGTCGTTGATATTGCCCATACTGCTGACGGCATCGAAGCCGTCGCCCCCAAAAAGCCAGAAATTACCGCGGCTGTCCGTCCAGGAGACAGCGCCATATCGGCCTCCGGGGATGTTTCCGGCAGCGGGCGTTCCCTGCGTGCCGTAGACTCCGGGCTGGCCGCCATTGGCCCCGATGGTGCTGCTTCCTCCCATCCACGCCCATTGGCCATGTGCTCCAAGCGAAGGATTGAACTCCCAGAGATCGTTGAGAAACCCTTCGCCGTCCGCTTCGTTTGCATCCATGCCTTGGCCACCAAATAGCCACAGGTTGCCCTTGCTGTCGGTCCAGCCCCCAGAGCCCGAGCGGCCTCCGGGATTGTTTCCCGCGGCGGGTGTCCCCAGCGTGCCGTAGACTCCGGGCTGGCCGCCATTGCTGCCGACTGTGCTGCTTCCTCCCATCCACGCCCATTGGCCATGTGCTCCAAGCGAAGGATTGAACTCCCAGAGATCGTTGAAGAAGCCAGGATTCCCACCGGCATCGTTCCCATAGCCCCCGAGGAGCCAGAAGTGCCCGCTGCTGTCAGTCCATGTCGTAGCGCCATACCGGGCTCCGGGGACGTTTCCTTGAGCGGGTACTCCCAGCGTGCCATAGACGCCAACGCTGCCAACCGCATTGCTTCCGCCCATCCAGGCCCATTCGCCATGTGCTCCCAGCGAAGGATTGAACTCCCAAAGATCGTTGAAGAGGTCACCATTCGCGGCGAGCGTGCCCCCAAAAAGCCAGAGATGGCCGCTGCTGTCAGTCCATGTCGATGCGCTGTCGCGGTCTCCGGGAGTGTTGCCAGCCGCGGGCGTGCCCAACGTGCCATAGACGCCAACGCCGCCAACCGCATTGCTTCCGCTCATCCAGGTCCATTCGTCTGAGCCGGGAAGGCCAATGGTGTAAAGAGCCACGGCAGGGGCGCTCTCAGAGAAGCCGCTAGCGATGGCAATGGCCTCAAGCGTCTCCGTCGCCCCAACACCAATCGCGCCGCTGTAGACGGGCGAACTTGTTGTGGGCGTTGTTCCGTCGGTGGTGAAGTAAATAATTGCCCCGGAGGTGCTGTCGGTGATGGTCACGCTTTGAGCGGAAGAGTATGTGCCTGCCGCAGGTGAAAACACCGGCGTTGCTGCAGCCGCAGCCTGCCCCGGGCCGCTGGAGACGACGATGTCGACCGCCGAGCCGAAATTCACGCCTGTGCCCGCGCTCGGGCTCTCGCTAATCACGTTGCCGGATGCGACTGTGGGGCTGCTCGCTGTGGTGACCGTGCCAACCGCGAGTCCAGCTCCGATGATGGCTGTCGTCGCGCCTGCCTGGGGGTCACCGACCACGTTGGGTACGGCGACCTGCCCGGCGGCGATCACATCCAAAGTGACCGTGGTCGATAGCGTAAGGTTTCCGCCCGTACCGGTGACGGTGATGGGGTACATGCCGATCGTGGTGGTCGAGGCCACGGTCAGGGTCAGGGTCGAGGTGCCGGAGCCCGGCGCCACGATCGATGTGGGATTGAAGCTTGCGGTTACGCCCGTGGGCAGGCCGGTTGCGGACAAGGCGATGGAGGAATTGAAGCCGCCCGCATGGGTCGTAGCGATCGTCGATGTGCCACTCGCGCCCTGCGCCACCGAGACCGAAGTGGGCGAGGGGGAAATGTAGAAGATGGGGTTCTGCGCTCCGGCAAGTGCGTCGATCAGGGCTCTCCCGTTGGGACTGCCCCAGCCGGTCGACAAGTCATAGCCGACGGTTGTCCCAAGGTTATTGCCTCCACTGGTGATGTCGTGAAAGTCGCCGTCATAGTCCACGCCCAAACCAATCCTATAAAGGGCCGGATTGATGAAACCGAGCACGGGGTTGCCGTTAAGGACCGTCTGTTCATTCGCCAGAGCCATGTAGCCGGCCCACATGGACGCCGAGAAACTGGTGCCACCGTAAAGGTTCGCGGTGCACGCCTCCTGGTCGGCGCAGACGTAATACGTAAAATCCGCATTGGCCGCAACGTCAGGGCCGTTGCGGTAGGTTTGGGAACATTGGGCGCAGCCAGCCGCCGTGGCCACCTGCCACGATGGAATCGGAAATTCGTCCGGCCCAATGCCGCCGCCGGTGTCAACCCAACCTGTTTCCGAGGCCCAGGCGCCGCCAGCGCCGGTTGTCGTCAAGTCCGTCCCGCCCACCGTCGTAACATACACACTATCCGCCGGCCAATAAAACGCGGTGTTCGATCCCCACGCACCTTCGTCGCCGTCAGCGGCAAAAAAGTTCTGGCCTTGCGCGGCGAACTCTTCAAAGTAGACGTCGTCGGTGGTGGGATCCGAGGGTTTCCACTCCCAGGCGGAGCTCAGTTGAGCGTTCAGCGGGCTGGCCGTGGCCATGGCGTTAAGAATGCCGGCATCGTCGAGGGTTTGCCCCGTTAAGCCGCCCGTTCCGATGTACATCACCAGGCTGGCCAACCCCGGAGCCATGCCGAGCACCTGGGTCATGTCGATGGTTTGTTCCGTATCGTCGCACGTCGGTTCGGTACAGGTCGTGCTTTGGGTGTCGACGGACTTGAGCGTGATGGGTACGTGATTGGTTTGGCGTACGTTTGCATAGTAGGTCGTCAGGTCAGCCAGATCGGTACCGAGGAACTCGAACAACCCCACCGATTGGCCGGCGCCGGTGAGAGTCGCTGAGTTATTCCCATTGACGTAGTATGCCGCCCTCATGTCGCTGCCGAGGTACGAGGCGGAAGGGCCGGTGCCGGTCGTGGCATTGGGCTTCGCTTTGGCATTGGGCTCCGCTTTGGCATTGGGCTCCGCCTTCAGAAGGCTCGCATCGCTGCGCGCGAGAGCGGGTAACGCCGTGCTCGCATCGCGGCGCACGAAAGCGGGCTTTGGGGTCGAATAGTTGTCGAGGCCCGCGATGTGCCATAAACGGACCGCCAAATTCGGCGTGGGCTCGCGGTCCGGCGCAAAGAAGGTGCGGTTCTCCGTGGGATGCTGGTAGGTGCCCATGGTCACATGGAAGGCTGCCTCAACGTTCGCCACCGGACCCGTCACATCCAGGTTCATGCGATTGCGGGAGGTGCCAACCACGGTCAAACCGTTCGCTTCCGCGAAGCGAGTCACCGAGTCATAATCCTCCTGGCTGGGGCCAAACCTTGCGGTGAACTCTTCCACCGTGAGGAATTTGCGATAAGACGTGCTGGAAGGATCGTAGAGTTCCTTCAGGAGGGCATCTAACTCTGCCTGGTTGCGGTGCGGCAGAACAAGAACGAGGCGCATGGACTGCGTTGCGGGCAGATGCCCAACCAGAGGCGCCTGCCCATTGAGAGTCACCTCACGCACATGGCGCGTCAACAAGGGCTGCTGCTGGGCCTGGGAAATGACGGCCGCGCCCGACATGATCGCGACTATCGTGAGCAAACTTACACTAAACCTTCGAATCACGGGATCCTCCTTGAGGACTAACGAAAATTCCTTGCTGAAACGGTCAAATCACCATCGGTAATTAGATCGAGCTTTTTGGCTCCCGCAAATTCAAGCCGGATGTGCCAGTGGGGCTCCGGAAACCGGTGAGGCCTTAGGCGGTGATCCCCGCGAGAACCTCCTCCGGCGCAGGCATGCCCCGTTGCGCGAAGCGAATCGTCCCGTCCGGCCCAATCAGATAAACCGTGCGCTTCACAATCAAGCCGTCCGCATGGTACAGCTTCGCTACATCGCGCCCTTCATCCACCAGCAGCGGAAACGGCAGGTGGTACTTGTTGCGAAAACGCGTGTGGCTACGGGCGCTCTGCGGGTTCACGCCGAACACTTTCACGCCGCGCGTCCGGGCGTCCTTCCATTCATCGCGAAATTGGCAGAGCTGCTTCGTGCATCCGGGTGTGTCGTCTGCGGGATAGAACACCAGCACTACGTTCTTCCCACGCAACTTCGAGAGCTTCACCTTGCGGCCGGCATCGTCGGCCAGCGAAAAATCGGGCGCCGAGCTACCCACCGCGAGCGGTTCGGAAAAGAGCCAATCCAACATCAATGCCAGATTGACCCAAATCAGGAATTTTTGCAATCCCGGCACGAGTCCGCCGGCTCAAGGCCCCCGGATTTGCCGATCGCCTGCGGTGGAATTCTCTCAGCGGTTGGCCGCACACAGGAGGCCTCGCTCGGCCGCCCGGAAAGACTGTCGTCTCGGGTGCTGCCTGTTAGCGATCGGGGAGATCCCGGCGCATCTCTGGTGATCTCCCGCCGGTGGTCCCCTATCATTACGGAGGAAGCCCCACAGCCATCGACCGTTCTTTTTTTGGCACCTCCACCCGGCGACTGCGGCGTTATTATTCATTATCGGTACCCAATCTGTCGCGGCGGCGCCGCTGCAGAAAGAGACCATCCCGGATCCATCACCCGGCATCACGCGCCGGGACCGGAGCAAGCGGGCGCCAGATGACGATCCTCTTTCATGTATCATTAACGATTTCCGCGGCGAACCCTCCGGTCTGAGGGGTACCCAGGCGTCGGAGGTCCGTCGGCGGGATACACCGAGGAGGCTATGTATGAGCGAAGCAGCGCAGAGACTGGCGGCCAGCGCCGGTGGAGCTCGCCCAGGCAACGGCAGGTTCTTCGCCAACCAGACCTTTCATTTCGAAGCGCTGAGGGCGCTGGGCTACATGCAGGCGGGAGGCGCAGAAGCCGGAAAGTTCTGGAAACGGTGGGGCTCATCACTGAAGGGGATGTCCGGAGTTGGTACGCTGCGTGGTCAGCGACCGCAGACCGCGATTGGCGAGCCCTCCCCGTTTTCGGGTATCTAGGCGCCCTTGTGAGTTGGCCCTGCCACCGGGAAACCTTCGATCCTCTCACGAAGTGCGGACAAGTGCGGCATAGCCACGCCGAGGCTCTCTCCGGTATTGAGCACATCGAAGTAATAGCGCTTCATCTCCTCCGGACTGTTGTCGAAGTGACTTCCCCTGAGAAGGCGTCGACCCTTTTCAGTAAATCGAATCGAATAAGCCATGGCGAGTCCAGCGAGCCAAGTGGGCGTGTTCAAGACATTTCGTGCGTCGGGGTAACTCTCCAGGTTGACTCCACGGGCCGCAACCACTCCTAGCGCTTCCCGCGCGGCCAGCACCCCCGACCGCAAAGTCTTAAGACTTCGGGTCGCTTTGGCGATACCTCCCGCCCAAAGACAGATTCCTATTCCGCCAGCATTGATCGCGTGGTGCACCCAGAGCCATTCGATGATGTTCGGCTTAATGTCCAAGGTGAAGCCAGCCCTTTGAAATAATTCAGACACCGCCTTGAACTTATCGGGATCAGAGCCGTCCAACATTCCGAGGCGCACCGCGGGGTCTACCGTTGCGATGAGGACGCCCTGAGCATCGACTCCACCAGTGGCTTTGGCATAACCCCAAAGGATAGAGGATCTCGGCAGAAGCCGGTCAATGTTTTCCGTCCCATCCCAATTCGCAGTAAACAGGAGAAAAACGGCTCGAGGCGTATTTGGCACATATTGCTGGATAGCCTGAGCCGCTTGGTAGTGCTTGGTCGCGACAATGACGAGGTCAAAGCCGTCTGCCGGGCTGATTTGAACAACTGCTTTGGGAGCATAACTCACTCGGGTGTTTTTGGGGTACCCGGTTCGCAGATCCAATAGGTCCAAGGTGTCCGAGGGAGGAAGCCCCCTTCTCCGCACGACATGGGTGACGTCGATGCCCGCCTGGGACAAGGCCCAGCCGTAAATCGTTCCAACCACACCCCTACCGATGATGAGGACTTTCATTTTGCTGGAATCGCTGCTAAATTGCAAGAATCACCATCGCCTACCATCATCGCCCACCGGTCCACAACTGCGCTACAAGGACACCGTAGACTCGCAGCGGGCCTTACCACCGCCCATTTGGCCGGTTTTTTTACCCGACCCACGGATGTGCGCCAGTCGGACGCGCCCCATAGGTCGCAATCTGGAAAACGTGCCGTCCCCCCACCCGATTCCGTCCGGATCGCCCACTCCGTAACGTTCACAAGAATCTTCGACCCATCATTCCCACCCTTCCAACCACTTAGCCAAATATGCCGCTTAACGTTCGCAACCAACTTACAAAAATAGTACCCTTACTTCTCACGCACTTACCTCCCACCTCCGCACCCTTCGCGCCGTCCTCGTGCTAAATCTCCCTCGATGCCAACTTCTCCCGAACGTCTCGCTGCCGGGGCGCCCGCTGGGCCCGCCAACGCCCGCCGTTCCACCGGGCGCCGCACCGGCGAATGCAAGGCCCGCGCCTCCCAAAACGCCGCCAGCGCCTCTCGCTCACCATCGCCCGCATCGCGGACCGCACCCGCATCGCCGCCCTCATCGCCGGCGCTATCGCCACCTGCCAGCCCGTCAACTTCGAGGAGCGCCTCGCCGTCGAACGCATGGCCCTCGCCAATCGCTCCATCTGCCGTCCCGCCGACGACCACTTCGACCGCTTCCAGCGCCTCCGCGCCCAAGCTCCCGCGCGAAAATGACGCGCCAAACGAACCCATTGCCGAACCCCCTTCACGCTCCGCAACACGCACAAAAAACAAGCACTTCCGATTCCGGCGAGATCCCATCCCCAACCCGGAACGAACCCAAAACGAACCCATTCTGCGCTGCCCGTCCGCAATCGCCTGGGGGACTGCATGCCGTTGGCCTCTGGTAGAATGTACCTTAGTCCCCCACCTCAAAATCATGAAATTTGGCGTTATTGTTTTTCCCGGAAGCAATTGCGACCACGACGCGTTTTACGCCGTCAGCCACAATCTGGGGCAAAAAGCGGAGTTCATCTGGCACGATTCGCACTCGCTCGGTGACGCGGACGCCGTCATCCTCCCCGGAGGCTTCGCCTATGGCGACTACCTGCGCTGCGGCGCTATCGCCAAGTTCTCGCCGGTGATGGCCGCGGTAAGGCAGTTCGCCGCCGCGGGCGGACTGGTGATGGGAATCTGCAACGGTTTCCAGATTCTGGTGGAAGCAGGCTTGCTTCCCGGCGCCCTGATCCGCAATCGCGGCTTGAAATTCATCTGCCGAGAAGTCCGCCTGCAGACCGCGACCACCAACTCGCCCTTCACCAACGCCGCGCATAAAGGGCAGGTGCTGCGCGTGCCCATCGCGCACGGCGAAGGCTGCTATTTCGCCGACCAGCGCACGCTGGATGAACTGGAGGCCGAAGACCGCGTGCTCTTCCGCTACCTGGGCAATCCCAACGGTTCGCTCAACGACATCGCCGGCATCCTGAATCGCGAGCGCAACGTAATGGGCATGATGCCGCACCCGGAACGGGCCAGCGATCCCCTGATGGGCTCGGCCGATGGGTTGACGGTCTTCCAATCGGTGCTGCACGCGGTGGTAAAGGCATGACCACCCTCACTCCCGAACTGATCGCGCAACACCAGCTCACGCCTTCCGAATACTCCAAGATCGTCGATATCCTGGGGCGCGAACCGAGCTATACGGAATTGGGCATTTTTAGCGTGATGTGGAGCGAGCACTGCTCGTACAAGAGTTCGCGCCTGCACCTGAAGAAGCTCCCTACAAGGGGACGGCTGGTGGTGCAGGGGCCGGGCGAAAACGCCGGCGTCATCGATATCGGCGGCGGCTACGTAATTGCCTTCAAGATCGAATCGCACAACCACCCGAGCTTCATCGAGCCCTTCCAGGGCGCGGCCACCGGTGTGGGCGGCATTCTGCGCGATATCTTCACCATGGGGGCGCGGCCCATCGCCGTGCTCGATTCGCTGCGCTTCGGGCGCCTGGACGACGGCGTCAACGGCGCGCGCAACCGCCGCATTCTGGGCGGCGTGGTGAGCGGCATCGCGCATTATGGCAACTGTTTCGGCGTCCCGACCATCGGCGGCGAGACTATTTTCGAACCCTGTTACGACGGCAATCCGCTGGTGAACGTCTTCGCGCTCGGCATCTGCAGGAAGGAAGAGATTTTCTACGCCAAAGCGGCAGGCATGGGAAATCCGGTGATCTACGTGGGAGCGCGCACCGGGCGGGACGGCATCCACGGCGCGTCCATGGCCAGCGCCGAATTCACCGAGGAATCCAAGCAGAAGCGGCCCAACGTGCAGGTGGGCGATCCGTTCATGGAGAAGCTGCTACTCGAGGCGTGTCTGGAGGCCATGCAGACGGGCGCGGTGGTGGGAATTCAGGATATGGGCGCGGCCGGGCTCACCTGCTCCACGTCCGAAATGGGCAGCCGCGGCGAGGTCGGCATCGAAATCGAGCTCGATTGCGTTCCGCAGCGCGAAACCGGTATGACGCCGTACGAGATCATGCTGTCGGAATCGCAGGAACGCATGCTGCTAGTGGCCGATAAGGGCCGCGAAGAAGAAGTTTTCCAGGTATTCCGCAAGTGGGGGTTGGAAGCGGTCGAAATCGGCACGGTCACCGGCGATGGCAAGCTGCGCGTGCGCCATCATGGCGAAGTGGTGGCCGAGATTCCCAATCGCGAACTGGCCGATGAAGCGCCGCTCTACAGCCGGCCCTATACCGTTCCGCCGCGCGGCGGCCTGATTCCCGATTATCTGTCGACGAAGTTGCAGCGCACGCTTCCGGCGATGCTCGCCGCGCCCGACATCTGCTCCAAGCGCGGGATCTGGGAGCAGTACGACCACCAGGTGCGCACCAATACCGTGGCCGGGCCGGAGCGCTGCGATGCCGCTATCCTGCGCATCAAGGAAACCGGCACGTCGATCGCGATGTCGCTCGATGGCAACGGGCGCTACTGCTTCCTTTCGCCGCGCGAAGGCGCGAAGCTCGCCGTGGCCGAGTGCTGCCGCAATCTATCGACCGTGGGCGCGCGTCCCGTGGCGGCGACGAACTGCCTGAATTTCGGCAATCCGGAGCGGCCGGAGATCATGGCGCAATTGGTGGCGGCCATCGAAGGAATCGCCGAGGCGTGCAGCTACTTCGATACCCCCATTACCGGCGGCAATGTCAGTCTGTACAACGAAACCCTGGGCGAGGGGATCTATCCCACGCCAGTGCTCGGCATCGTAGGCACGCTCAAGACCGGCGAACCCGTGACCATCCCGTTCAAGAACGCCGGGCGCAAGGTGATGCTGCTTGGCGGCATCGGCGATTGCGACGATACGCGCTTCGGCGGCACGCAATACGCCAAGGAGTTCATCAGGGAGCTGTGGGGATTGCCCCCGGCGCTCGACATGGAATATGAGCAGCGGGTGCAATTCGCCATCCGCAAGATGATTGCCGGCGGGCTGGTGGAATCGGCGCACGATCTCAGCGATGGCGGCCTCGCGGTGGCGCTGGCGGAGTGCTGTTTCGGACCAAATTCCATCGGCGCGCTGATCGATCTCGATTCCGATTTGCGTCCGGAGATGCTGGCGTATCACGAAGGACCGTCGCGCATTCTGATCTCGACCGAATATCCGAGCAAAGTGGCGGCCATCGCCGAGAAATACGAGATCGAAGCTCCGATTATCGGGGTTACAATCGAGAAGGGGCTCGAGATCCGGCAGCGCACCGTCACGCTGGGCGCCTGGGAAATCGCGGCGTTGAAGACGGCGTACATGCAGGCCTTCGAATCCTATGTTCGATAGCCAGGCCCGTCAGGCCGCAAAACACCCCACGCCCACCGCCGCACTCACCACGATTTCCAGGTCTACCACGTTGACCGTTCCATCGCCATTCAAATCGTGAACCGCCGAGACGACGCCCAACGCCTCGTTGATCATCTGCTGCACGTCAGCCACGCCAATGGCGACACCCGTGGCGGCGACCTTGCAAGCCGCCACCGATGCCCCGAGGTAAATGCTGACCGTCTTGCTGTTGTAATTCGTAACTGCGAGATCGATGCGCCCATCGCCGTTGAAATCGCCCAGTGCGAGGCCGGTCTGCGAGTCCGATACCGGGAAACTAACCGCCGGAAGGAACGTTCCGTCGCCTTTGCCCAGGAGGATATTCAGCGTGTTGCCGGCGCCAGACATGGAAACGTTGGTCACCACCAGGTCGGCGATGCCGTCGCCATTGATGTCGCCCACCGCCACCGCCTCGGGGTTCTTGCCGGCCGGATACAACACTGGTGTCTGGAAAGTTCCATCGCTCTTTCCGAGCAGGATGGAGACGCCGGAAGCATTGCCCATCGCGAGGTCGGCGAGGCCATCGCCGTTGAAATCCCCGCTTGCCAGTGAGTTCAGAAGTCCCGCAGGGCTGAACGGGATCGGCGTGTAGATGGAAGGGGGCTGGAAAGTCATATCGCCGTTGCCTAATAGCACAAACAATCCGCTGCCCTGGAGCGACCCGACTGCGACATCGGGGTTGCCGTCTCCGTTGAAGTCTCCCACCACCACTCCACTGGCCGAAGGGGCGTCAATTTGGGGCGTGAAGAAAAAATTCGCCATGTTGTTCCCGATCATGAGGACGTCGGGACCGAATGCGCCTACTGCGATGCTGGCAACGCCGGCATTGTTGAAATCTCCAGTCGCCAGGACTGTGGCGCCGCCCTGCCCCAATGCGAACGTCTGGGCCGTTTGAAAAGTGCCATTCCCGTTATTGAGCAGGATGCTGACGCCCGCAGACGTGGCCACCGCCAGATCGAGCGCGCCGTCCTGATTGAAGTCGCCGACGGTAAGACCCTTCGGGCCGGCCGAGGTTGTGTAGTTTGCCGCCGGCTGAAAATTCCCGTTGCCGGTTCCCAGGAATACGCTCACATTGTCGTCGAGTTGGTTTGTTACGGCGAGGTCGGCAATGCCGTCGCGATTGAAGTCTCCCACCGCCACGGAGGTGGGAGAATTGCCGGCCTGCAGCGTTGTGAAGGGCTGTAATGTGCCCGGAACGGACTTCACTACCTGCATCACGGCGTTCGAACGGCTCAGCGCGTAATCCGGATTCGGCTGATTGTGAGCCGTCAGCACCCGCGTTCCGGTGGGCAGCAGGATGGTTGCCAGGGTAGCGGCGTTCGAGGTCAGGGCGCTGCTGCCTAGCACGGTTGCGCCGTCGTAAAAGGTCACATCTCCGGAGAATGTCGCGCCGGCCGTCGCCTTCAGAGTGACCGGCCGGCCGAAGATGGCGGGATTCGGCGATGTCGTAAGAGTAATGGTTTCCGGCGCCGGCCCGGCCGTCCAGGTGCCCAAAGTTTGAGATCCCGACAGCAGGTTGCGGGTCTCAGCTTGCGCGTAAATATTTCTCACGCCCATCGTTTGCAGGCGGATCGAGAGGGTAACGACGTAGTTGTTGGCTTCGAGCGTGGCGCTCGACTGCAAGGGAATCACGCCACAGGATGAATTCAGCAACGCCAGTCCGCTGCCCAGAGTTGCCGGCCCGAGCCAGCCCGTGTTGGAGTCATTCGCAAGGCTGAAGGTGGCGCCAATCGGATCGACCATGATGAAGCACGAGTTGACGAAGCTCTGACTGCTATTGATGTTGATGTAAACCGCGGTAATGTCTGCCGCGGTATTGGCGTCGAAAAAAACGAAAGTGAGCGGCTGCACCATTGCGGTGCTGTTGGCGGGCGACACCGATACCGGTTGCGGTGTCGCGCCTGCGCCAGTCCACGATCCCCGCATCTGCCATCCGGAAGTGATGCCGCTGGCGCTGATCGCCTGTCCATAAACATGGTGAGCGCCTTGAAAGTGGGACCGGAACCCGACGGTCACATTGAGGGTCAGCAGATTGCCCGATAGCGTCGCGCTCGAAAGGACGGCGTTCAGCAGACACGAACTGTTCTGCACGAAACCGAATCCCGGTTGGAGATTGATGACGGGCATGGAGCCGTCGTCGTTCCATAAGCCCAGGGTCTGCTGGGCGACGTTATAGGTAATGACGCATGCCAACGGCGCGCTATCGGAACCGAATAGCACCTGGACGCTCGCCAGATCGGCCGCTCCACCAGAGTCCGAAAAGGTGAAGGTAAAAGTCTGCGAAGGCCCGCTTCCGGAAGAGGGACTCACGGAGACGGCGCTGACCGCGGGATTTGCCGCCGATTGCCCGAGCAGGATGCCGACGGTATTCCCGGAGACACCATAGCTGGTGGCAGCCAAATCCGTGCGCCCGTCGCCGTTGAAGTCGGCCGCTGCGAGGGCGTAGCTGGGAGGCGGTCCGACGGAGTAGAGGAGCGGCGACTGAAAAGTTCCGTCGCCTTTGCCAAGCAGGATGGCGACCGCGCCGTTCTGTATGGACGTAGACGCGCCGCCGTCGGTGATGGCGAGATCGAGCTTGCCGTCACCATCAAAATCGCCCACCACGAGCGAGCCGCCGTAATTCTGGCTTCCGCTTGCAATGGGTGCCAGAAAGGTACCGTCCCCCTTGCCGGGGAAAACCTCGATCCCGAACTCGTACAGACTCACCACCACGTCCAGCTTTCCGCCGCTGGTAAAATCGCCCACTGCAATCGTCCCGGGATCGATTCCGCCATAAGAGTAGAACACCGGAGATTGCAGCGTACCGTCGCCATTGCCCAACAGAGTACAGAAGCCATATAAGGTGCCGGCCACGAGGTCCGGATTGCCATCCCCGTTCAAGTCCGCGACCGCAAGGGAACTCGGTTCGGCCGCCAGAAGATTATAGGGTACCGGGGTTCGAAATGTGCCATCGCCATTGCCCATCAACACGCTCACCGTTCCGTCCAGGCTGTTGGCGACGGCAAGATCCGCCTTGCCATCTCCATTGAAGTCCGCTACCGCCACGTAAACCGGCTCGCGCCCTACCGAATACGGCACCGGCGTTTGAAAACTGCCATCGCCGTTGCCCAGTAAAATGCTCACCGTGCCGCTTCCGATGTTGGTGACCGCCAGGTCGACCTTTCCGTCGCCATTGAAATCGCCGGCCGCCACAGCCGAGGCGGTGGCTCCCGCGGGATAGCTGACCGCCGTCTGAAAGGTGCCGTCGCCATTGCCGAGAAAGACGTTCACCGTTCCGCCGTAGTCCGACACCGCCAGGTCCAGCGCGCCATCGCCGTTGAAATCGGCCACGGCGATTCCGTTGGGCGAAGTACCGGCGGAGTAGCTTGCGGCAGCCTGAAAGCCGCCGGCCGCCACGGAGGTCACGGTGTGCGCGACGGCCACGGAAGTCGAGGGCAGGTTGCCGCTGTCTCCGCTATAGTGGGCGGAGAGCGACCGCGCGCCCACGCCCAGCAGCTTCGTCGTCAGCGTGGCCGAGCCCCCGGCAAGAGCGCTGATGCCGAGAATGTTCGAGCCGTCGTAAAAGGTCACATCGCCGCTGGCGCCGGAGGGCGTCACATTGGCACTGAGTTGAACCGCCGCGCCGAAAACGGATGTGTTCGACGGAGCCGAGATGGTGATTGTCGTGGATGTTTGCGCGGCGGCAGCGAAGGCCACAATCGCCTCCAGGACTATCAGCCTGGGCAAGATCATGAAGCGATAATATCAGATGTAAGACTCTGTTTCTTTCTGGAATGGCTGCGCTCGGAAGCGGTCGGTTACAATCAGGTGAAGCGGTATTTTTCGACAACATGCAGGCCTTCGAATCCTATGTTCGATAAATTCCACGACGAATGCGGCGTGGTGGCTATCTACGGCCACCCGGAAGCATCCAATCTGGCGTACCTGGGCTTGTATGCGCAGCAGCATCGCGGCCAGGAAAGCGCCGGCATCTGCACCTACGGCGGCGGCGAAATCCATATTCACAAGGCCATGGGACACGTGGCCGACATTTTCACCAAGCCGGTGCTGGCGAGCTTGCCAGGCGAGTTGGCCATCGGGCACACGCGCTACTCCACGGCGGGCGATACGGTGCTGCTCAACGCCCAGCCGTTCTCGGTGGTGTGCAATAAGGGCCGGGTGGCGGTGGCGCACAACGGCAATATCACCAATGCCGGCGAACTGCGCGCCGAACTGGGGCGCCACGGGGCGATTTTTCAGGCTTCCAGCGATACCGAAGTGATTCTCCACCTGGTGGCGCATTCTTCCGAGCGCACGCTGGCGGCGGCGCTGCGCGACGCACTGCTGCAACTGGAGGGCGCCTTCTCGCTGGTGTTCCTGGCGCAGGACCGCATCATCGTGGCGCGCGATCCGCACGGATTCCGGCCGCTGGCGGTCGGCGAGATGGCGTTTTCAGGCGGACGCAAATGCTACGTGTTCGCTTCCGAAACCTGCGCGTTCGACTTGATCGGCGCGGTGTACCTGCACGACGTGCAGCCGGGAGAGATGGTCATAGTGGGGCCGCAAGGCATGACGCGCGAGTTTTGGGCGCCGAAACAGCCGCTCTCGCAGTGCGTTTTCGAACATGTTTATTTCTCGCGGCCCGATTCCCTGGTTTTCGGCCGCCCGGTGGAGGAATCGCGCGAAAATCTGGGCGTGCTGCTGGCGCGCGAGTGCCCCGCCGATGCCGATCTGGTGGTGCCGGTGCCCGATTCCGGGGTGCCCGCGGCCATCGGTTATTCGTCCGAGAGCGGCCTGCCGTTCCGCCAGGCGCTCATCCGCAATCACTATGTGGGCCGCACGTTCATCGAGCCCTCCCAGGCCATTCGCGATTTCGGCGTGAAGCTGAAGCTCAATCCCGTGCCGTTCCTGCTGCAGGGAAAGCGCGTGATCCTGGTGGACGATTCCATCGTGCGCGGCACCACCAGCCGGAAAATCGTGCGCATGGTCCGCCAGGCCGGCGCGCGCGAAGTGCATTTACGCATTTCCTGCCCGCCCACCATATCGCCCTGCTTTTACGGCGTCGACACCCCTACTACGAGCGAGCTGATCGCTTCCAATCACAGCGTCGAAGAGATCCGCCGCTTCGTGGAAGCCGATTCGCTCGGATTTTTGTCCCTGGCGTCGCTGCGCAAAGCCGTGGGCGACGACGAGAAGCACGAATACTGCTACGCCTGCTACACCGGCGATTATCCGACGGACCTGGTCAACATCGAAGAGCTGATCTCCGCCCGCCAGAAACGCCACGCCTGAGACCGTGACTCTCACACTCGACGGCAATCGTCTCACTCTCGCCGACGCCTGCTCGGCTGCGCGCGCCCGCACCGCCGATGTCACCCTCGCGCCGGCGGCATACGCGCAAATGAACGCCTCGCGCGCCCTGGTGGAGCGACTGGTGGCCGGCGACGACCCGATCTACGCGGTGAATACCGGCGTCGGTCTGCTGGCCGACGTGCGCATTCCGGCCAGCGATCTCGAGCGCTTGCAGCAAAACGTGATCCGCTCGCATTCGGTGGGCGTAGGCGAGCCGCTCGCGCGCGAAGCGGTGCGCGCCATGATGCTGATTCGCGCCAACGTGCTGGCCAAGGGATTCTCGGGAATCCGGCCGGCGGTGGCCGAACGAATCTGCGCGCTCCTCAGCCGCGGCGTCACTCCCGTGGTGCCCTCGCAGGGCAGCGTGGGGGCATCGGGCGACCTCGCGCCGCTGGCGCACATGGCCCTGGCGCTCATGGGCGAGGGCGAAGCGGAATTTGAGGGCGTCGTGACGCCGGCGGGCGATGCATTGCGGCGCGCCGGAATCGAACCGCTGACCCTTGCCGCCAAGGAAGGCATCAGCCTGATAAACGGCACGCAGGCGATGCTGGCCATCGGGTGCCTCGAAGTGGAAGCCGCGCAAGTGCTCACCGAAACCGCCGACGTGGTCTGCGCCATGACGCTCGACGCGCTGCGCGGCACGCCGCGCGCTTTCGACGAGCGCATCCATGCCGCGCGCCCGCACGCCGGGCAAATCGAAAGCGCAGCGCGCATGCGCCGCCTGCTGGAGGGAAGCGAGATCCGGCAATCGCATATCGCCTGCCGGCGCGTGCAGGACGCTTATTCCTTGCGTTGCGCGCCCCAGGTGCACGGGGCGGTGCGCGACACGGTGGCGGCGGCTTCCGCCGTGTTTACGATCGAACTGAACTCGGCCACCGACAATCCCCTGGTTTTCGACGGCGAGATTTTGTCCGGCGGCAATTTCCATGGCGAGCCTTTGGCGTTCCAGCTCGATTTTCTAGCGGTGGCGCTGTGCGCGCTCTCGGGGCTCTCCGAACGCCGCGTGGATCGGCTGGTCAACCCGGCTCTCAACGAGCAGTTGCCGCCGTTTCTCGCGGGCCATCCGGGGCTGGAATCGGGGCTGATGATGGCGCAGGTGACGGCCGCGAGCCTGGTGGGCGAGAACCGCGTACTGGCGCATCCGGCGTCGACCGGATCGATTACTACCAGCGGAAACAAAGAAGATTTCGTCAGCATGGGGATGACGTCGGCGGTCAAACTGCAACGCGTGGTGCGGAATACGCGGGCGGTGATGGCGATCGAGAGCCTGGCGGCGGCGCGGGCGCTGGATCTGCTGGCGCCGCTGAAGTCGAGCCCGCGGATTGAGGAACAGCGCCAACGAATTCGGAGCGTGTCTGCGCCGCTCGAAGGCGACCGGCCGTATTATCGCGATATCGCGGCGCTGGAGAATCTGATCGCGGAGGGCGCGCTGCGGGGTTAGCGATTGCGGGCACGCGCCTGCCCCAGTCGCTCGCGAAGGAGCGGCGAAAGGCCAGCTTCGATTTCAGGAGTGATCAGTCCTTGAAGGTCCAGGTCATTGATGTGGGCTTCGTCGGTGGCGCGAAAGCTCGTTAGCTTCATCTTCACCAGATCCGCAACCGGAACCACCGGAAAGCCTCGAATCGCCCGGCCCCCTTCGACCTTGGCCGCGGTCTCCGGGTATTCGGCACGCACTCTCTCACCCGCAAGAATCATGTGTACCGCGCGGCGTGCGGACGGCTGCCCCTTTTGCACGAGCATATCCACGCCAGCCGCATGCCGGTACTCCAGGCCGACGCTCTCCGCCGCCTCCGCGATTCTCGGCAAATCTTCGCGGCGAACCAGGATATCGATGTCTTTGGTCAGCCGCCCTGCATCCGGCTCCGCTTCTTCCACATAAAGATATGCCGCCAGCCCGCCCACCACGCGATATTCGATACCGGCCGTGCTCAGGGCCTGCTGTACGCGAGCGGCGAGATTGAAGAGATCCTGCAACCTTGTCTCGAAAAATGTGTTGACGAAGAGGGACACCGTGATCCTCTTCGAATTATCGCACTCCCGCCGTCTATTCCTGGAAAGCTTCCGCCACCAGGGCCTGTATCTGCTCGGCGGGAGTCCCGGCGGCGAAGCCCAGGCATCCGGCCGTCACCGTAATCGGGACGCGCACGACTTTCCCGCCGATCATGCAGGCGTATGGCATCGAGAGGTGCTCCGCGAACCGCTTGACCAGATTCTCGTCCGCCGGTTTCGCCGCCGCGGATACGATAGCCAGAAAGTCCTGTTCGCTCCAACGCCCGATCACGGCGTCTTTGGGAATGGTGTTGCGCAGGCGCCGTCCAAACGTGCCTACTACTTCATTCGCAATCGCCGCTCCGAACCGGGCTCTTGCCTCCCCCAGCCCGCGCATCCTCAGGATCAGGAAACATGCGCCTTCCACCGGCGTAGCTCCCAGGTATTCGGCGAGGAACCGGCGGTTGGACATCTTGCTGGCTTCGTCGGTGGCGGCCGCGGCTTCGAGCGTATCGATCCGGCTGTGGAGCAGGCGCATTTCGGTTTGCAATTGCGCGATTGTGAACTTATGCTGCTTGCGCATCTGTTCCAGGCTCTGCTCGATGGCGTCGGCCGCCCCCCTCACCACGCCGCCCACCGCGCTTCCCGCGGGGGAGTTGGCGGCTTCCCGCAGGCGCGCCAGCGCACCACGCAGCCTGTCGCTATGCTCTTCGTCGTATTGTGACAGGCCTTCCACCATTTCCCGGAGCGCCTGAGCCGTGGAACCCAGTTGAGTTCGCAGTTCCGCCAGATAACGCGCGGCCTTGTCGCGATAGTCGCGCAACAAGCCCCGCAATGTGGACCGGCTTTCCGACAGAGCCGAGGGAGCCGCATCCGCCAGTTCAGCGGCGAGATTAGACAGGTACTCGCGGTGCGGAGCGGTGATGGAATTGTCAAGATCTACCGCATAGTGCGCGATGTTTTTGATGGCCCAGATATAGCAATCGAGCGCTATCCTTCGCAGTTGATGGATCTTCTCCAGTTCGGTCAGGTTTTCTTGGATCGAGATCATCGCTCCAGCCTTCAGGTAGAATATCGGCGCGATGCAGCCATAACTGTAGGCAGCGTTACCGTCGGCCGCGCGATACGTCAGTAACCTTATAATGAGAGGAATGCGTCGCATTGCACTGTTAGCCATCGCGGGAACGATGGCGTTCGCTCAGACGGAAGCTCCTCCGGCCGAAAATCCGCCCGCCGGATTGGAACAAACCGTCAGGACTCGTGTTAACGAGTTCTACGCCCTTTTGGTCCAGCAAAAATACCGCCAGGCCGAGGTATACGTCGCCGAAGACACGAAAGACTACTACTATGCCGGGTCGAAACCCGAGATCCGCAAGTACGAAGTGCTAAAGGTCGAGTTTTCCGATCGCTTCACTCATGCCAAGGTGTCTACGCGCTGCGTCGAACCCATCGTGATGGCGGGCTTTCCCCCCGGCGACGTGACCGTCACCGTCCCCACTTTGTGGAAACTCGAAGACGGCAATTGGTACGTCTACGAGAACCCGGACAAGATTCGGAACCCCAGTGGATTGCGCAGCGTGCCGATCGTCACGCCCGCGGCTGGCGCGGCCCCCCCGCCCGCCGACCTCCAGAATCTGCCAAAGGACCCGGCGTTCGTCTTCGGGAGAATCCACGCAGATAGGACGGACGTCAAACTCCCGGCTGGCGGCATCGAAAAGATCACCATTGCCAACGGCTCCACCGGCCCCATTACACTCGAATATGGATATCCCCTCGGCGGGGTTGAAGCCAAGCTGGATCGTACGGAAGTGGACAGCGGCCAGAAAGCCATCCTGACCCTGACCGCGGGCAAGTCGCCGAGTTCGGGATTTTATTACCTGCGCGTGATGCCCACGGGCGAAGCCATCCGCATCAACGTACAGGCGCAGTAACCACCAACAGCCTACTTTTTGCTGTCCGGCGCGGCGGAGGGAGCGGGATCGTTTTTGGGAAACTCCACCTTGGTGTTCTTGTCGAGTTCGTCCAGCCACTGCCGCGCTTTTTCCTCCTTCATTTGCGCGAAAATGGCGTCCTTCACTTCATCTAAAGGCGCGTACGTCACGGCATCGGCATGTATGATGTAGAAACCACCCGGCTGGCGGATCGGCTGGCTGACCTGACCCTCTCGCATTCCCAAGACGGCGGCTCGCAGGTCATCCGGCACGTTGTCGGTCATCTTCCATACGCCCAGATCGCCACCCTTAGCCTTGCTGGCCTCGTCATCCGATTCGAGCTGCACCAGTTTGGCAAAATCCGCGCCTGCTTGGATCTCGTTGACCAGTTTCTCGGCTTTGGCTCGCGCTTCCTCTT
>Ga0181521_10000232_pt1 | contig 66605 bp, 39 predicted proteins | sample PEATcosm2014_Bin_32_FD_119764 | JGI IMG/M metagenome (GOLD analysis project Ga0181521, IMG submission 119764) | Peatland microbial communities from MTU Mesocosm Facility, Houghton, MI, USA - PEATcosm2014_Bin02_60_metaG | ecosystem: Environmental > Terrestrial > Soil > Wetlands > Peat | place... | reverse complement strand
CGGGGGCGGTCGCGCGCCAGGCTTCCGCCAGCAGATGGGCGGTGCCGCCGCCCGAGCCGAGCGGTTGGCCGGGCGGATCGGAGGCGGCGAACCATTCAGGCCGGTGCCGGCCTTCCAGGGCTTCGAACTCCGCCGCCATGCGCGGCGGGAGGGTGAGCAAGTATTGAACGGGAACTTCGGTGCCTGGCATAGCTCTGGCCCGGAGGATGGAGGAGAACCGCCAGCCCTGTCGAGAGGATTTGCGCACGGCGTTTTGAGCCAGCCAGCCGTTTGCTTGCCGGCCAAAGCGGCGGCAAGGCAAGCGCATTCGCCTGACTGTCGCGCCCCGCGCTGCTTTTGATGGAAAAGTGGATGTGGTTTGGGCTCCGTGGTTCAGCTCGAAGTTCTGGTTCAGCCTGGTCCAGTTCCAATCAGCCCATTGTGTTGCGGCGACTGATTGCCATCGAACATCCTCACGCCGACAGTTAAAAAAGAGCCCGGAGACAACTGAGCATTTGAATTGACCTGGTCACTTCTTCAAATGCTGTCCCCAATTGATTTCATTTCCTGCTCCAGCCTGTAACCTCGCGCTCCCTTCAAGCGCCTTTTTAACCCAATTCTTCTTCTTGTTCTCTCCCGCTCCTTGACCGGGTGCTTCAGACGACGCACCCCTCCCAAATCGGTTCACCACAGGTCACGCAATGCCCATCCCGCTGCATTCATAGCTGGTATTTCCGCTGTTTGGAAAACGGCAAATCCGTGAACTCATCTTTGATTTTGTAGTGACCTGTGATCCTGGAATAAAAACGCCTCGGGGTGATCATGTCAATTTCCAGTTGTGCCCGGTCTTTCAGACAACGGGGTCAACGCACGGGTTGGTGGAAGCGCATGGTTGTTGCGGAGAATCGGCCTTGGTGGCGAGCACGACCGCCAGGTTCTTGCGGGCGCGGCCCCCGATTCCAACTGCGTCGCTCGCGAATCAGCGGCCTGCCGGAGCGTTCTTCATTCCCAGTGTGCGAGCGAGGTTGTTGTGGGCCTCGGCGTAGTCCGGTTTCAGGCGGAGGGCTTCCTGGAATTGGCGGATCGCCTCGTCGGTGCGGCCTTGCTTGGCGAGGGCCATGCCGAGGTTGTTGTGGGTCTTGGCGTAATCCGGTTTCAGGCGGAGGGCTTCCTGGTATTGGCGGATCGCCTCGTCAATTCGGCCTTTCCTTAGGAGGCAGTAGCCCAGGTTGTTGTAGGCTTCGGCGTAATCCGGTTTCAGGCGGAGGGCTTCCTGGTATTGGCGGATCGCCTCGTCGGTTTGGCCTTTCTCGCCGAGGGCGATGCCGAGGTTGTAATGGGCCCCGGCGAAATCCGGCTTCAGGCGGATGGCTTCCTGGAATTGCCGGATCGCCTCGTCAATTTGGCCTTTCTCGCCGAGGGCGATGCCGAGGTTGTAGTGGGCCCCGGCGAAATCCGGCTTCAGGCGGAGAGCTTCCTGGTATTGGCGGATCGCCTTGTCGGTTTGGCCTTTCTTTAGGAGGGTGTCGCCGAGGTTGTTGTGGACCTCGGCGTAATCTGGCTTCAGGCGGATCGCTTTCTGGTATTGGCGGATTGCCTCGTCGATTTGGCCTTTCTCGTCGAGGGCGTCGCCGAGTGTTTTGTGCGCAAGCCAATTGTTTTCCGTGACTTCGAGCGCATGCCGGAACAGGCTCTCACTGTCCTTCCAATGCCCGAGTTGTTGCCGCGTCAACGCCATGCACAGGATGGTCGCTGTTGAACCCGCCACTGACAAGGCAATTACAGGGTAATGCCAGCCTCGGGCCAGTTCGTACGCGCCCCAAACTGACAGAATCAGCACCCCCAGCGATGGAAGGTAACTATACCGATCTGCCATCGCGTGGCTGCCCACTTGCACCAACCCGAGCACGGGTGCCAGGGTCCCGCAATACCACAGCCACCCCATCAGCAAAAAGGGAGAGCGCCGCTGCCGCACAAACAGCAGCCCCGAAAGGCCCAAGATCAACCCTCCGGCTAGCAGCACCTTCGCCAGCGGCCAGTGCTCGGGGTGCGGATATACAACGGCCAGATCCGTCGGCCAGAACAGCTTCCATAGATACCGGCAGCACGAAATCAGGGCGTTCCCGCTGCGCACGCCCAGTGGCAGGCTTTCATTCAACGCCAAAGCGCCTCCGTGCTTCGACATCACGAAAGTCACGACGCCCGCCCCCGCCGCGAGGACGACGAACGGGATTTTCTCCCTCACCAATCGCCAAACCGTTGAGAGTGGAGAGTGGAGAGTGGAGAATTCAAAGCGACGCAGCGGCCAGTAATCCAGCAGCAACATCACGAACGGCCAAGTCACCAGCATCGGCTTGCTCATCAAACCGAGGGCGAAGCAGGCGAGGGAGAGAAGGTAAAAGATGGAGGATGGGATGCGGGATGCGCGAGGCCCGTTGCGGATTGCGGGTTGCGGGTTGCGGGATTCCGGTTCCTGATTTTGGACTTTAGCCTTTAGACTCTGGACTTCCACATAGCGGGCGTAAAACACAAGCGCGATCAGGCCGAAGAAGGCGCTGAGTACATCCTTGCGTTCCGCCACCCAGGCGACCGATTCGACGCGCAGCGGGTGAACGGCGAACAACGCCGCCACCAACAGACTCCGCCCCGCCCCGCCGGTCATCTGCCGCAGCAACACGAACACCAGCATCGCGTTGAGGGCATGAAGCAGCAAGCTGGTCAGATGATGTCCCCAGGGGTTCAAACCGAAGAGTTGGCAGTCCACCATGTGGGACAACAGCGTTAAAGGATGCCAATAGCCAAAATGGACCTCCGGCTTGAAGAAAGCCCACTTCAGGCCTTCCAAGGTCAATCCGCTTTGGACGTGAAGATTCGAGGTGACGTAGAGATCGTCGTCGAAGTTGACGAAGTCATGGCCTGTCGCCGGCCAGTACAGAGCCATCGTGACCAGCGTCAGCAATACGGCCATCAGCCAAACCGGAAAACGCGGCCCAGCCATGACCGGGACAGATGCCCTCACTGGCGCGTGGTTGGATTGGGTCCCGGGTCTGCGCATAGAACTCCCCAAATCACTGTTCAGTCAGGGAGGGCGGGAACTTTAGCATGGCCTTTTTGTAGCTGGAACGACGGTGCGTTGGCCAGCTTGGTCGTGCTGGTGAAAGCTGTTGCCTTCCTCGATCACCACAATACCTCAGGAGACGTTTGGATGATTGGCTGGTGCGACGGTGGTGAGCAGGGACAGAGGGAGGCAGGTTTGTGAAATCTGGCCGGGTGAAAGCGAAAGCGGCGAATAGAGAAAAGCACCAAGCTCCTCTCCTCATTTTCATTTCACCCAAGCAAGGGCTGGAAAGCCTGGGATGGGATCTGCTGGGGCTACGAAGGCTGCCTTGTGGATAATTATTATGCCCTGTTGGCGGTGCTGAATCGAGAGGCAGCCCTGAACAGAGGCCCCAACACCATGCCAACACGTTGAGCGTCAATCAATCATCCGTTTCCCTCCCCATTCCCCTGCCCCTGGCGTCCTTGCCGCTAGCTCTCTTTGCGTTGACTGCCGTCTTTGGGGTCACTGATGCAACGGCAGTCCCGCCTCGTAACGTTTCAACTCGTCGTTGAGCCGCGCTGCCAAATCTTGTTGCCCCGCCGCCTGTGCCAGCCCAATGGCCCTTTGCGCGCTCTGCACCGCATCGCCAAATCGCCCGGCTTCGGCGAAGGCGGCAGCCAGGGTGCGAAGAAAGAGGGGGTTCTTTCCATCGGCCAGCTCATTAGCCTGCCGGGCCAGTTGCACCGCTTTGTCACCGTTGCGGAGCGATGCCTCCCCACCAGTAGCCAGAAGCAAGGCCAGGTTGTTTTGGGTTTTTGGATCGGCTGGTTCGATTGCCAGCGCCTTTTGGTATTGAGTGATCGCTTCGGCCATTCTGCCCTTTCGGACCAGGGCGGCTCCGAGGTTGTTGTGCGCTTCCGCGTAGTCGGATTCGATTTGCAGCGCCTTTTGGTACTCGGCGATTCCTTCGTCCACTCCTCCTTTTTGGACCAGGGCGATGCCGAGGTTGTTGTGCGCTTCCGCGTAGTGGGACTTGATTTCCAGCGCCTTTTGGTACTCGGCGATTCCTTTGTCCACTCCTCCCTTTTGGACCAGGGCGATGCCGAGGTTGTTATGGGCTTCCGCGGAGTCGGGTTTGATTTGCAGCGCCTCTTGCAAATGGAGGATCGCCTCGTCCACTCTTCCCTTTTGCAGAAGAGCGGAGCCGAGGTCTATATGGGCTTCCGCCGAGTCGGGTTTGATTCGCAGCGCCTCCTGGAAATGGACGATCGCTTGTTCCACACTTCCCTTTTGAACAAGGGCGACGCCGAGGTTGTAATGGACCAACCAACAGCCCGGGTTTGCGGCGAGCGTCGCCTGCCAGAGTGGTTCGGCATTAGCGTAGAGAGCGCTTTGCCGCCACGTCAAGACACCCAATCCCACCAGCATCGTCCCGCAGACCGTCGCGCCAAACAGGCTTCTCCTTCCCCCCATCCCATGGGGAGAGAGTCGGGGTGAGGGGGATTTTGGGCTTTGGACTTCGCACTTCGGACTCTGGATTCTCCCCATCGCCATCGCCACCCCGGCCGAGGCCAGCGTGATCGGTGCTATCATCGCGAAATACTGCCAGTGATCGGCCACCAGCGAGTAGCGCATGAACCCAATGTTCACGAAGCCGAGGACCGGCAAAAGCATCACCACATAATAGCCCATGCAAACAAGCCAAGGCTTGCCCCAACTCCGGCGATAGCGCCAGCACAACAGAAATGCTCCCACCACCAGCAGTCCCGGCACGTATGACCACACCTTCGCCGCATCAATCCGCCACCGCGGATAAATGGTCGTCAGGTTCAACGGCAGCACCGCCTTATACAGATAAAACCAAACCGCCCAACCGGCCCCTGCCAGCCGCGACCAAAAGCTGTCGTCCCGCACGATTTCAAACGCATTCCGGTGCCGTTCGAACCAAACGGTCACCAGGCCCAAGACCAGCGAAGCGGTGAAAAACGGCGCGCTGCGCCACACATCCCTGCCCGTCACCCTTCCCCGCCGCCACCAGGCCAGGCCCAGTAACACCAGTGGCAACGGCGACACCGCCGTCTTGCTCAATAGCGCCAGCACGAACGCGACCAAGGAGAACCAGTAGCAAACGGGTTGCCGGTTGAGCGTGGCGGGCTGCGGGCTCTTGGAAAGCCGAGGGTCGAGGGTCGAAGGTCGAGGGCCGGGATCAAACCGCAAGTACCAGAGGAGGCTCAGCAGATAGAAAAACATCGCCAGTGTGTTCTTGCGCTCCGAGATCCAGGCCACGGATTCCACGTTGACCGGATGGAGCGCGAACACCGCCCCTGCCAGCCAGGCGCCCGGCACTTTCAAGCGCCGCAGCCCCCGCCAGATCCATACCGCGCTGGCGGCGTGCAGCAGCAGATTGACCCAATGATAGCCGGTTGGATGCAGCCCCCAGAGCGCTCGTTCGAGGCGGAAGCTGGTAAAGACCAGCGGATAATACAGCGGCGTGTCGAGCGAAAACCAAATCTGTTTCAAACCGCCGGGTTCAAACAGCATCCGGTTCTGTGTCAGGTAAAAGTCATCATCCCACAGGAACCCTCCCTGCCACGCGGGCTGGTAAGCAAGGACAGTGGCGAGCACCAGCAGCAACCCCAAGAGCCACCCCCGATTCGACCCGCCCGCCAGTAATCCGGCCAATCCATCGCCGGTCGGATGCGCCGGAGAGATGGCGCCACTGGCCAACGGACGCGGACCGCTTGCCGGCCACCCGCCCCGCGGAGTCACCCCTTTCGCAAGCGACCCGTGGTTTTCTGCCCGGCTGTTATGGCTGAACCCCGACTTCCACGTTTCACGTTTCACGTTTGGTTTTCTGCCCGGCTTTTATGGTTGAATCCCAACTCGATAGAAATACGGCCCGCTGTTCGTGGCATCGGTGTTCAGGAAACTTGTTGTGCTGGCCTGACCCATAATGTTGCTTTGGATCGTCGAAAAACCCGGCTGCAAGAAAATTCACATCCACGTAAAGCACAGGGCCTGAGACCTTGATTACGGAAGCAAACAGCACAGCAGCCAGCGGTTGACGTGACTGGATTTTCACACTTAGAGTTTTCGGATATGCGACTCTTACTGCCACGAGTTGCTTTTCTTTTCAAGTTCAAAATCACCAGTCCACCATTGAAGGGCGCCCCTTGATACAGCCCCCGCCGGCCTAATGCTACTTTGCCGGAGCCCAGAGCATTGCTCTGGCGTCTGAGGCCTCTGTGCCCCTCCGGCCCGGTGACCCGCGCGAACTCGACCAGGCGACCCGAGTGAAACGATTAGGGCAAGTCTTCCGGTTACCGTCAGGCTTGCGCCTACCGCCTTGTCCAACTCGCCCGCATCCCTGCCCCGAAACGCCCTCCCCCAACTAAACACTAAAAACTGAGAATTAAAAACTCCCCCTCCCCCTCCTGCTTTTTTAACAAAAGGCTTGATAATTAACTGCTATCCGCTACACGTGGCTCCATATTACTGGCACGGTTTGCCAGTTGTGTCCGGCCGGTTTGTTCCGATCGTGCCAAGTGCTGGGTAAGCGCCCTGAGCTTCCGCAGCTTTTCCTCCTTGCGGGAGAGAATTCCCCGCAATGAGCAATTCGCGCTTGGAACCCATGAACCCGGACGGGCGGAGTAGTGGGGTGGACGTCTCGCCTGTGGTGGAGAGATCGAGGGCGAGATGCCCGGGAAGCGCCTGCATTGGTGCAGGGCCGCCGATTCATTGCCCGGGAAGGATGGCCAGCGCCGCCTGGACTCGGCGCAGGTCCGGGTTAAGGTCGGTCCCTGAGACAGGGATAGGTTGAGGCTGCGGGTTTGCTTCAAGCCCCGGGAGACGCCCGCCCCGCCACTTAAACGTTTCCGCGTGGCCGTCAGCGAAGGAAAAGCCGGCGCCGTTGCTGTGCCTGGCGGAAGGATAATTGAGCCACTCGTTGACGGTGTAGTTCGGACCACTGGGACTCGTCCCAAATTGACCATCATCAATGGTGTTCGGACTTTCGTCGAGAAAAACAAAGACCTTCGCCGGCGGCGGCAGGAGGATTTGGGTATCGTTCATGTTGACGGTGTAGCCAGTCAGGCCGTAATGGGTGTTGCCGACATCCGCGCCGGACATGTAGCAATTCATCGAGTAGCTTCTTACATTCACGACTCCGGTTTGCGGGCAGGGTTTAATGTCGGCCGGACATTTATAGAGGCTGACCGACTGGTTGTACGGGTAAAGCAGCCCCTCCTTAATCAGTGCTATGTTGGTGGCATCGGAAGCGTCGCTCATGCTGCCGGGGACCCAGGAGTTGGGAGACTCGCTTTTCTTGGGATTGGGCGGGAGCACGTTGCGATTGTCATCGATGTACATGCGCCAGCAGAACTGGAGTTGCTTGAGATTGTTGCTGCAACTGGCCTGGAGGCCTCTGGCTTTGGCGCGTGACAAGGCCGGCAGTAACAAGGCGGCCAGAATGGCGATGATGGCGATCACCACCAGCAGTTCGATCAGGGTAAAACCAGTTTGGTTCTTTTTATTCATAAGGTGACACTGTTTAATCATGGAACCAGAATCAGGCAGAACTTCTGCGGCACGTTGATGTTCATCGCATTGGTCCAGGTGAAATCTCCATTGGAGTCAAAGCTGTTGGTGAAAATCGGTGTCCATTGCGCGAGCGCCAATGACACATTGGTCGAAGTGAGCACATAATAAAGATGGCCGGGAGTTCCGCCGCTGCCGTTCAGGATGAACATGCCGTCCAAAATACGCTGGCTGTTGATTTGCGGCGGCGTGGTTGCGTTCAGTGTGACGCTGACGGGCACGGAATCGGCGCTGCCATTGGGATTGACGGAGGAAACGATATAATAATAAGTCGTGCCGTTGGCCGCGGTGGTGTCGAGACAGGTTGCATTCGTCATTCCGCTGCCGACGACGGGCCCGATGATGTTGGCGGCAATGACAGTGTAGGTTCCGTTGCTGCTGGCCGCGCGCTTGACGGTATAGCTCGTCGCGCCGGACATGGCCGTCCAACTCAAGGCGACCTGCGAATTGCCTGCCGTCGCCGTCAGATTTGTCGGCGGCGGCGGAATGTAACTGGACAGCTCCAGCCGCAGGTAATCGTACATCGCGCTTTTTTCGACAGAGCCGGTGGCGGTCATCGTGAAGTCCATTTCGTTTTGTCCGGCATGAAGATCGCCGATAGGGACATTGAGGCGGACATCTGAAAAGACGCCATGGATGCCCAATCGAATCATGGTGTCATCGGAGCCGCTGGGAGGAGTGATGCCGGAGGTCACCGTGTTGCCATTGACAACCACCTTCACCGGGCCTTGATAATCGGCGGAAAAGCCCATGTAAAGCGAAGCCTTCGCGCCGTTGGCTGAAGCTTGAGGCAGATTGAAAAGAACTTTCCAGGTCTCCGTGCTGGCAGCATTGGTGCCCAGGGCGGAATGGGCAAAGTTCCAGCCGTTTGACCACTGGCTCTGGCCGACCGTATAGACCAGACCGGTTGGAAAGTCGGTCGGAAAATCAAAGCTCTTCATCCAGTTGGGACTTGGATTGGTCGGACTGGAGCCGATGTCCGCCGTCCACCAATCCGAATAGCCGTGCAAAAACTCATGGGCGGAGCGATCCGGCACGCCGATTTCCCACACCGTCGCACCGACGCGCGTCGGAGTCCAGATGACGTTGCCAAGGTTGTTGGTGGCGCCCGCGGTGACCGTGACGCTGAACGGAGTTGCAGGTATGTTCACCGTGCTCAAAGAGGTTCCGGTTAAAGACTGCGACTGGAATGTCCCGGTGGCGCCGGGGCCGAAAGCAAACAACGTATAGTTGGCGCCGGCGATGACGTTGGGGATGGTGAAATTGCCGTTCGCATCGCTCTTTACCCAATACTGAAAGTTCTTTTCCCAATATTGAAAATCCGCGCTGTTTATGCTGGAAGGAGGCGCCTGGGCCACGCCCACCCACAACCCGGTGGGCGAGGCGTTCGGGTTGTAGCTGTCCGCAATTCTGATCGTGCCGGCTACTGTGCCGCGACCGGATTTTTGAACATAGGCGGGATTATTCCACCAAGTGAAAGGCCAGGCGCCTTGTTCAGCCGCCGCCTGGACTTGGGCGTCGTCAAAAAGAATGGCGGGCGCGTTGCTCGTCCCGGCAGGGACGCTGTTGGCGTAAATCAGCCACGGCCCGAACGTTTTGGAAAAAGCCTCGCCCGCTTTGATGTCGGTGTCGCTCCCCATCGTGTAATGCGTGCCGTTGATCATGTTCAACACCGCGGGATCTTCCTGGCAGATCAATTCCCGCTTCATCGGACCGCCGCTGTAATACTCCTGGCTCGGTTTCGTCATCCAGATGCCGACGTTGGCGGTCGTGCTGCTATAGCCCCAGGCGCTCAAGTCACAATAATCCGCGCTGTAACCATATTTGCACTCATATTGTCCCTCACGGAAGCCCGCTGTCCAAAGCCAGACCTCCTGCGGCGCGCCCGGCACTTCAACATACGGAGTGCCCCACGGCACCATCAGCCGGTTGCGCAGGGCGTCCACACTCAACCAGTCAAAAGTGGCGCCATTATAGCACACCATCCTGAACTCGCCGCCGGGATTGTCCGGATAGCTTGCGGGATGGGAAATGATCGAGCTGGCGTAAAATCCCTGCGAACCTTTTAGCAGAAAATAATGAATGTCCACGTCGAGGGCCGCGACGTTGGTGTCGCTGGTGTCGCCGTTCCAGGGGCTGAACAAATCCACTTCCGCGATGGCGCCGCCATTGGTTGAGGGGTCTTGCACCAGAGCATATTGGGTAACAACAGGATTTTGATAATTCGGCTGATTCCAGCTCCAGTAAAATTCGCCGCCATCGTAACCGCCGGCCAACAGATTCTGTCCCTGATAATTCATGGTTGCAATATGCGCGTCAGACTTGGTGATAATGATGCTGACGACCCCGTTGTCCAAGCTGACGGTGCTGCCATTATCCGTCACGGTGACCGCCGGACCGGTGCCGCTGCCGCCGCCGGGAACATGGGCGATGATCATGTTGACCTGTCCCGGCGTGTTGGTGTTGATCGAATAAAATCTTCCGGCAGGCGCGGCGCCAAGGGTTACGCTGGAAGCCAAACTGCCGCCGTAAGTGAACAACGGATAGACTCCGTCCGGCAAGCCGGCGGCATTGGTGACATTGAGCGTGCCGCCAAGATTCAAGCTGCCGCCTACGGCCACGATCCCATTGTTTGTGCCCAGTTGAAAATTGAGGATGCCACTAGGGTTCGCCGTCAAATTGCCATTAATCGTCAGCAGGCCAGTCAGATAGCCGGACATAAGCGCGCCACCATTATTGACGGTCAGCGAGCCGCCAATTTCGCCGGTGCCGGACAGCGCGCCGCCGCTGGCGACGACCACCTGGCCGCTACCAGTCCCGCTGCCGGAGAGATTATTGACTTGCAACATGCCATTGCTGACGGTCGTTCCGCCGCTGTAGGAATTGTTCGCGGTCAACACGATCGTGCCGCCGCCGGAAAGTGTCACGCTGCCGTTGCCGCTGATAAAACTATTGACCGTGCTGTTTCCCGAACCGGTGAAATTCAGCGTTCCGTTGTTGAAGACGCTGCCGAAACCCACCGTGCCGCCGTTGCCAATTTGTAACATCGTTGCGCTGTTGATGGTCGTGCCGCCGCTGTAAGAATTGCTAGCGGTGAGAGTGACCGCGCCAAGACCGGCTTGAAGCACCCGTCCCGTGCCGCTGATGGTGTTGCCCAGCGCGCTGCTGTTCGGCTGTTGCATCAGCAAAAGTCCGTTGTCCACAATTGCACTGCCGCCCAGCGTGCCGGAGCAAATGCCGTTGCCCAGTTGCACGGTTCCTTGCGCGATGGTCGTCACGCCGCTGTACACATTGGTCGTCAAAACGATCCATGTTCCGCTGTTGGTTTTGGTCACAGCCAGCGCCCCGGAAATGGCTCCCGCGCCGGTGAAGGTGTAATTATTTGTCGCGTTCACCGTGACCGAAACCGGTTGCAACGAGCCGGTGAGGTTCACGACGGTGTTGGTCGAGGTGTCGTTGAAAACCGCAAAATCCCCGTTTCCAAAATCCACCAAGTTGCCGCCCAAAAGCCAGTTGCTGCTGGTAGTGTCCCAAAGATTGGCCGAACCGTCGCCCTGCCAGACGAGCAAACTGCCCACGCCCGGGCTGACAACCAAATTCACTTCCGTGGCCGTCACGTTGATCGCCGCTTCTACTCCGTTGCCGAAGAATCCGCCCAGTTGAAAATTCGCCGCTCCGCCGGAACCCAGACTTCCGAACTTGATCAATTTGTATGCGCCACTTACCAACGTGCCGCCCAACGGATTTATTTGCAGCGTGTTCACGCCGCTCAAAGTCAGCGCGCCGGCGACAACAATCTGGTCGTTGCCGGAAGCCGGAGTTGTGGAAAGGTCGAAGACGATTGTGTTGCCGCCGTTCAAGGCGAGGTTGTTGCTGAAAGTCAACGTGCCGACCGTGCCGTTCGTCGCGGGAGAAATCAAATTATTGGCGGCGGAAAGATTTCCGTTCACAGCGCCGATGCCTGAAAATGTCTGGCCGCCGGACAAACCGAATCCGTTGATTGCCGAAACATCAAAAATCGAAGACGCGCTGCTCAAAACAATTGCCGCCGTATTGGAGATTGATCCGCCCGCGCCCAATGCGAGCGTCCCGCCGCTGATGGTTGTCGCGCCAGAATAGGTGTTCGCACTGTTCAACGTTAATTTCCCGCCCTGAATGGTCAGCGCAACCGTGCTGCTGCCGCCGGGCAATGTGTCTTGAATCGAGCCGGAGAACGCCGGGGAACCGGCACCGCTGAAAATAAAAACCGCCGGAGCAGCGGCGCTGTTGCCGATGGTTGCGCCGCTGGAGCCAGCGCCTTGACTTAACGCGCCGATTTGAACCGCGTTTCCAGACAAATCCAAGGTTCCCGCCGTTCCGCCACCGCCGAGAATCAGCGCTGTTCCGTTGGGGATTGCCCCCGTCGTGCCGATCAATATCGTTCCGTTGTTGGTCACCGTTGTTGAGCCGGCATAACCGTTGGTCGCAGAGAGGGTTAAAACATTGGAACCCGCCTGGACCAGGTTGCCGCTGCCGTTGATGACGTTGCTGACCGTCACGGCGTCCGGTCGCGCAAAAATCAGAATGGAATTATTTTTGACGACCGTTCCAACGGTTGAATTTGTGGCTTCGCCGGTTCCGAGTGTTCCCGCACCGCTGGTGACACCATCGCCAATTTGCAACACGCCGGCACTGATGGTGGTCGGGCCGGAATAGGTATTGTTGCCGCTCAACGTCAGCGTGCCCGTGCCGACTTTGGTGACGGCTGAAAACTGAGCGGTGGTATGGTCTTTAATGGTTCCAGCAAAAGTCGTGCTGGTGTTTTTGCCGCCGATGCTCCAGACCGTTGTGCCACCGCCGCCACTGTTCCCATCCAGGGAAGTCGCCGGACCGCCGGTCAATTCCCCCAGACTGATTGTCCCCGAATTACGGTTCTGTAAATTGATCGCGCCGGTTCCGAGGTTGAAACTCGCACTGGCGCTGCCGTTGTTGTTTTCGGTTGACATGTTATTGAACCGCACATTACCGGCGCTGATCTTTCTTGCAGCATTGGTACTGATGACATTTATCGCACCGGTGAAATTTGCCATGTTGCCGCCAGTGCCACCGCCAAAAGTCAGGGTGGAACCGCTCCCCGTATCGTTGGTAATTAGAATGGTGCCGTTGCCCGACCAGGCTCCGTTGAGATTATACGCTACGGTTCCGCCAGCCATGTCTATGAGGGACGTCCCGGTGACGTAAAACGCATTGGACATAATGCCGGTGGCGGGGAACCCGCTTAAACGCAATGTGCCTCCGCTATTAGTCACGGTTCCGGCGCCGAAGCTGCTGACCGTATTCGGTTGCACAATCCCATTACTGATAACCATTCCCGCGGAATAAGTGTTGGCAGCGCCTAAAATAACGGTGCCGCTGTTCGTGATGGTCAGCACGTGCGCGCCGGAAACCACACCGGCGACGGTGAGCGTTTGGCCATTGGTCACGTTCCAGGTTTGATTCGCGTTTAGAACCACATTATTGCTAAGGGTCAAACTGTTCGCCGCCAGGCTCAAATCAATGCCCGCCGCGCCATTGGTCAGCGTGTTTCCCGCCGCGAAGGTTATCGGGCCCGCCGGATCAAGGATTTTAATTCCCGACCAATTCAAATTTGCGCCCAAGGCGGAATTCGTGTTGTTGACCACCAGATGATTCCAGGTGGCAATGTCGGACGCGCCGGGCGCCACATTATTGCTCCAGGAGGTGGCGAGATTGAGATTGCTCGCATTATCGGCTTTGAAGATGGTCGCGGCGCGCGTTGACAAACAAAGACAGAATCCCACGGCAGAAAGCCGGGCGGGTCTGAAGAATTCCGTCATTTTGCGAATTGCGTGTTCATTGCCGCCGCGCAGGCACAACAAAATGTCATAAGAAAACGTCCTGCTTTTTTGCGGGACGTTTTTGAAGACGGATTACTGCGCCGAGAGAATGAAACCGAGGGGGCCGCCGCAATTGATGATGCCAGCGGTGTAAGACCCGAGCCGGTCATTATTCGGACTGGCGGCGCGGGGTGAGTCGAGAGGAGCCTGAAGTTGCGACCTGCATTCAAGCTGGCGCCGTGTCGCTCACGGGTTGTCCACAGTTGGATAATGACTGCCAACCCAGGGTTGATCTCGTTTGCTGCCGGACTGGGCGGCGCTTTTTTCCGGGGAGCTGGAATCCTTGGTAATATCTGTGCTGAGGGCATAGGCGAGGGTGGTTGCGTCCAACCATTTACGCAAGTCCGAGTGACCATCGGTGTAGCTGAAACTGGCCGAAGTCTTCCCATGGAAAGCCGCCGGTGAATCCCCAAATTGAGCGTCGGTAAACCCGAGGGCCGGTGTTCCGAAGTTCGCCATCTGCCAAGAACCTATATTTTCGCCGCGAAGATCACCGCCCTCCGCCCAGATAAACCGGTCACTCGGATGCAAAAGCTCGGTTCGCTTCAAAAGGTACGGCGCGCTTTCGCCATTAAGGCCGTTCACGCCGGAGTAGCTGTCCCAGCAAAACCCGCCGCCGACGGGCATCAGGGCACGCGTGTCGCCGGGACAGTGCACGATGTCGGGGTTGGGCGCGTATTTCCACAGCGGTCCGGCATATTCGGGCGAGGGTTGCTTGTATCCCATCTCGACTTTGTAAATTATCGTCTGTTGAGCAGAGAATCCAGCCGGGACGGAGACCAAAACATCACTGGTCTGGGTGCGCCAATTCATCGGGCTGAGCGGGTAGGTGCTGAGGCCGACCATCCGGTCATTGTTATCGTCAGCATACATCATCCAGGCGAGGGCCAGTTGTTTTTGATTGCTCAGACAGGCGCAGGTGGTGGCTTTCGCTTTAGCCCGGCTGAGCGCGGGCAACAGCAGGGCGGCAAGGATCGCAATGATGGCGATCACCACCAGCAGTTCAATGAGCGTGAACCCGCGGCCGCACGGGCCGGACATGCTTGTCTTTTTCAGTTTCATATTCTGTTAAAGGCCGGCGTGGAAGATTCGGCCTTCCACGCCGGCTGAATCGGGTTCCGCCCACAAACTAAAAGTGCTGAAGGGCGTAAAACTGTTGAGCAATTGCGGTATTAATCGGAATGGTCAAAGAGTAAGTGCCGTCGCCGGCAAACACATCGTTCGTAACCGTCGTCCAGGTCACCGGCGGTGAAATATTGGTCGTGGTGAGGATACTTAAGGGCCCACCGGGCACGCCGCCCGAGGAACTCAAAACGATATTCCCCGCGCTCGTCGTGACCCCAAAGGTCGGCGGCGGCAAGAAGCCGGTGACCGTGATGATGCCGTTGCCGCCCGGCAGCAGTCCACTCGTGTTCCAAGTGTAGTAACCCAAATCGAGTGTAGCAAAACTGCCGGACAACGTGCCACTAAACAGTTTGAACGAGTCGCCGATTTGAAGCGGCGGGCCGACGTTTTCCACGGTGAGAGTACCGCCGAGTGCGATGGTCGGGGCGACCAAGGTGTCGTTGGTGATTGCCCCGTTGGCGGTATCGACTTCCATCACTATGTTTCCGCCAAGCGTAACGGGGCCAGTGACCGTAAGCTTGCCGATGGGGTCGGCTGGAGCAAGGATGCTTCCGCTACTGGTGCTAAGGCTTCCCGAAAGTGTTCCGTTGCCGCCGAGGGTTTGACCGTAATTGAGGGTTAACGTGCCCCCGCCGATGGCGGTAACATCGAGGGTGGCGCCGGCAGCGATCTTGATGACGTAGCTGGCAAGACTGTTTATGGCAAGCGTGCCTTGGTTGATGTACGTCGGACCGGTGTAGATGTTGTACCCGGCCAAGGTCCATGTGCCAGTGCCAACCTTGATGATGGTCGTTGAAGTGTCGTCGGCGATGGTGCCGTTAAACGTTGCCGGCTGGTTATTCCAGCCGACGCGGTAAGTCGGGTACGCGCCGCTAGTAGTGCCGGGGCCCACAGTGGACGCGCTGGTTCCCGTCAACGCGCCGATGTCATTGGTGCTGTAGGTCCTAGTGGTGCCGTTATCCAGAATGACCCCGTCGTTCAGGTTGATCGTGGCATTGGTGTAACCGTAGTTGTTGTTGATGCGCATTTCGCCCGAGCCGGAAGTTGCCGCGAGGGGTGCGACGGATGCGTTAATCGTCCCCGTAAAAGCGGACCAGTTGCCGCTCAGGTCGTCGCGCACATAGTCAACCTCCAGGTTCAAGGTGCCGCCGCCCGTCAGGCTGCTTTGCAAACCCGCGGCGGATCCGCTGTTGGCGGGTCCGCGAGGGAACATAATCAACGTTCCGGTCTGGCCAGCCGGAACGATCAACGGATTGTAGAGGGTGTTGTGCGAATAGCCGGGCGACGTATTGTAGCCATACAACTGAAGGGTGCCGCCGTAGAATGTAACCGGGTTGGTGGTGGCTCCGAGGGCACTGAAGCCGGCCCCATTGTTGTTGGCCAAGTCGGACCCCAAGGCCAGCACGCCGTTGCTGAGGATGGTGCCGCCGGTATAAGTATTGGGATTGGGCAGGGTCAAGGTGCCGGTATCAGTGAGAATGAGAGCGCCAGGGCCAGTGATGGTGCCAGCGAGTGTGAGCGTCGTGCCGCCGGCCACGTCAAAGATTCCGCCGCTACCATTCAAGGTGGCACCGTGGTCGGTGGTTGCGCCGGGGCCGGTGTAGGCCAAGGTGGTTCCAAAAAACACCAGGTTGGTTGGATCACTGTTGGCCGCGCCAATTCCCGAAGTCGTTAAGCTATTGCCCAAAGTCGAGACGGAGAGCGTGCCGCCGCCGATGATGGTGGGTCCGGTGTAACCGTTGGTGGTCAACACAGTGAGTGTTCCCGAATTTGTTTTGATCAATCCAGTTGACCCGTTGATACCGCCAGCGCCCTGAAAAGTGTAAGCGGCGGTCGTATTGCTCACGACCACTGAGGCTGGCGTCACGAACCCGGGCAAATTGACTGTCGGATTCGCGGCGCCGGTTTGGTCGAAGCGCACGCTGTCACCGCTCTGGAAAGCAAAGGAGTTCGCTCCATTAACCCATTCGTAGGAGGTGGTATCCCAGTTGTCCAGCCCGCCACCAACCCATGTCAAATTCGTCGAGCCACGCGAAGCCGGAGTGATGACGATGTCGATTTCGCCGGATGGATTGGTGAGGTAACCGGTGGCGCCACCAGTCACAGTGGGGGCCGCAAAGTTGGCGAAGCCGGTGAGCGTGCCGCTGTACGTGAGCAGACGGTACGTGCCGCTGGGGATATAGGAGCCAAGGGGGTTAATAGTGAAGGTATTATTCGCTCCAGAGACGTTCAAGCTGCCATTGATGACAATGAGGTCGTTCGGGCCGCTGGGACCGGTCAATTTCATTGTATGATTGACGCCCCCCGATTCAGCCAGGGTTGTGTTGGTAAAAGTGAGTGTGCCGGCGGCGAGGGAGGTGCCCGGGCTGATGTTGGCGCTGGCGGCCGCCAGCAAGCCAGTGACGGTGCCGGAGCCGGACAAGGTCTGACTCAAGGTGAAGGTGGGAACTTGAGACACATCAAGCGTCGCACCAGTGGCAACGGAAATCGGGCAGGACAACGCGCCGGTCGTGCCCAGGGTGTTGTTGCTCAGAATCAGGCTGGCCCCGGGGCTGATAAACGTGGTGCCGGAGGATGAGTTGGTGCCGCCATAGTATTGGGTGCCTCCGGCTTGAATGGTCACGGTACCGGAACCTTGTATATTATTGGTGACTGTATAAGTGTCCGGCCGGTTAAAAACCAAGGAACCGCTGTTTTGAATGGTGCCGCCGCCCAATACTCCATCCGCGCCGCCATCCCCGACTTGCAATGTCCCGGCGCTAATCGTTACCGCACCCGTGAAGGTGTTGGTGCCGGTCAAAGTAAAGGTGCCGGCGCCGACTTTGGTCAGAGCGACAACCTGGCTGCTTGAGCTGTTCTTGATTGTCCCGGCAAACGTAAAGTTGTTTGCGTCGCCAATGCTCCAAATTTCGGTGCCGCTCCCGCTGCTCTGCCCCTCGAGCACTGTTCCCGGCCCGCCCGTCAATTCTCCCAAGGAAGTCGTCGTGGCATCGCGGTTGTAGAAGATGACGGTTGAACCTGCTGATCCGGGACTTGTTCCTCCCAAATTGACGCGCAGATTGGGATTGCCGACGCAATTGCCGGGAGTGCCACCATTGTTAAGGCGCAAAGTGCCGGCAGGGGCCGTGACCCCATTGTCAACAAAAATAATCGTAGCGTTGAAATTGGGGCTGGCGCCGGCGTTTCCTCCAAAAGTCAAAGTGTCACCGCTGACCATATTGGTAACCAGAATGGTGCCGGGGCCGGCCCAAGGACCATCAAGGACAAAGGAAGTAGAAGCCCGGCTAAACATGTCGATCACGAGGGTGCTGTTGGCGCTGACAGTGAACGGGTTTGCGATGATGCCGCCGGATGCAAGAACGGCGTTCTGTATTGTTCCGCCATTGCAGGTCACCAGTGCGGCGGCGGCGCCGAAACTGGTGGCGTTACAGGGCACCACAATGCCGCTGTTGAGCACCGTGCCTGCGGAGTAGGTATTGGCGACGCCCAGGCTGGTTGTGCCCTGTCCGTTCAAGGTGAGAATGCCCGAGCCGGAAATCGCGCCGCCGTTGGTAAGTGTCATGTTGTTGGCCACATTCCAATTCTGATTCGCAGCCAAGACCACCGGGCAGTTGAGGATCAGGTTCTGCGATGCCGCGCTCATGTCAATGCCGGTGCCGCTGGGGGCGTTGAGGGTCAGGGTGTTGCCCGCGCTGATGGTTATGGGAACCTGGGGATCAAGAATCTGAATTTCCCCCCAAGAGCAATTTGCGCCCAATAGTTCGGCCGTGGCGCTGGTGCTGAGGTTGTTCCACACCGCGACATCGGTGGGCTGTGGGATCGCGATCCCCGCCCAGGCACCGCCAAGGTAGAGACTAGTACCATTGTCTAGATTGGTGACAAGCGCGGCGTGAGTGGCCAGGAGGCTCAAAGCCAGGAATGCGCCGGCATGGCACACGGTTCGAGAGACACCCGCTAACGTTGCATACAGTTTCATTTTCATTTGTTTTTCTTGGGTTGATTTAGTTTATTCGTCTACGCCCGGCCCGCGTTTTTTTGCGCCCTGGGGCAGCCACACTGGGTGGCCGCGCGATGCGCCTGACGGCGTCCAGCCCTTGCGCTTGCGCAGGCCCTGAAGGCACCGAGCATCGGCAATCATAGCGAAAGCGCGGGTCTTGCCTATTACCAATTATGGTTAGAGGGGGCGGCCTTGAAAAAGCAGTTGATCTGGAAAGTTTGCGGCTGGATGGGGGCAGGGCAGGGAAGATGCCCGGGGGCCGCGACTTTATAATTGGCGGTCGGGGCCTTTATTAGCCTGCTGAGGGGCGGGGCCGCGGCGTTATCGGAGGTTTCCGGGCTGCCCGGGGCGGTGAGGAGGCTGCCGTTGAGCTTTACGTTGTTGCATAGGAGACCTTGAGTATGCCGGATGGTAAAACCGCTCTGGGCCTGGATGTCCACGTTTTCCAGGCGTGCGGTGTGCTGGGCAACCTGGAACCCACAATTATACCAAACACCGTTGTACCACCATCCCTCTACCGTCTCACTACCGTCGCATGCAGCCCCCCCCAGCACGCTGGGAGGGGGGGGAATGATGCCGAGACGGTGTAGTGACGGACCTATGGGGGTATTGAGCTTGAGTAGCCGAACCCCTCTATCCTGTGCCCGATCTGCAAGGTGGTTTTTGGGGTCGGCTGCTCTCTGGGTAGTAAATACTTACAATTGACGGTCGGGGTCTTTATTAGCCTGCTGTGGGGCGGCGCCGTCGTTATCGGAGGCTTCCGGGCTGCCCGGGGCGGCGAGGAGGCTGCCGTTGAGCTTAACGTTGTTGAACCGGAGACCTTGAGTATGCCGGATGGTAAAGCCGCTCTGGGCCTGGATGTCCACGTTTTCCAGGGTGAGGCCGCGCAGGGGGCTTTCGGGCAGCCCGACGAGGCGGCCAGCGGACTTGCAATTTCTGGCGGTGAGGTGGCGGACGATGATGTTGCGGAAGACGGGCGTGCCGTTGTCGGCGGCGGGGGGGTCCCGAAAGGCCTCCGGCATCCAGAGGCCACCGAGGGCGTTCATGTTGAAGCTGAACACCTGCTGGGTGTCTTCGGCTGCGATGTTTTCGTAAAGGACGTTTTCGACGATTCCGCCGCGGCCCAGATGGGTTTTGAAGCGCACCACCTCGAGGCATCCGGAGTCGGCCCGGCAGTTGGTGACGGTGACATTGCGAATGCCGCCGGCGGTTTCGCTCCCAAAGGCCACCAACCCCGCGGCGTGGCCGACGCGGCAATCCCGGATGGTGACGTTTTCGGTTGGCCGGTTCACCCGCAGGCCATCAGCACCGCGGCCGGCTTTGAGGCAAATGGCGTCATCGTCGCATTCGATGTCACAGGCTTCGATGAGGACGTTGCGGGTGGAGTCAATGTCAATGCCGTCGGAACTGGCGGCTTTAATGGGGGTGTGGGGGGCGCGGATTTTGAGGTTGCGGACTTCGACCTGGTCGCAGTAAGTGAGTTGGAGGTTCCAGAAGGCGGAGTCTTTGAGCGAGAGGCCGCGCACGAGCAGGCGTTGTCCGCGAATGATATGGATTAGCCGGGGCCGGCCGACTTTGAAATGGGGGTCGAGGCCGTTTTCCCTGGCGCGGGCGTCCCAATACTCTTTCCACCAGCGTTCGCCGGAGCCATCAATGGTTCCCTCGCCGGTGAGCTGGAGATTGGTCACCGAGTCGGCATTGACCAAGGCGGCCGGCCATTTCATTTCGAGTCCGCCGATGCGCGTGTTGATCCAAGGATAATCGTTGGTGTCTTGGGACCCTTTGAGCACCGCGCCCCTTTCAACCTGGAGGTTCACGCCCTGCTTGAGGAAGAGCGCCCCGGTGACAAAGGTTCCTTGGGGCACCACGACCACGCCGCCGCCATCGCGGGCGCAGGCCTCGATGGCGCCCTGGATCGCCTTGGTATTGAGAGTTTTGCCATCGCCGACGGCCCCGAGAGCGGTGATGGGAAACCGACGGGAAACGGCCTGGGCGGAGGACTGCTGCCGGGGGAACGAGGTTCGGGCCGCCGCGGCAACCGGCTGGGCAGCGCTCGACCAGGCGGCGGCGAGCAGGAGCGCGGCTGCCGCCGCGGCAGGGATTGACAGTTGTGCCTGTCGCATCGCCGGGCGCAGGGAGCCGGCCACGGCGCATTGCCGGGGCGTCCTGTCCTCGATTGTCTGTTCGCGTGTTCGGTTCATTTTCGGCATCGCCGGCGGATTACCCAAGGTTCAACTCCCGGCTGGCGTGCTGGGGCATGACCCGCGTCACGGCCGCCGCCAACCGGGCCGCGCTCATATCGCTGCCACCACGGTCGGACGACAATGCTCAATGAGAATCATACCTCCAAGTTGGATAGGGGCTATTACCAATAGTGGTTAGAGACGATGGGCGGGTTCAGGTTGACACGGGAAATGGCCGGACGCAAAGTTCCGGCATGAACAGCCGCAAGCTCGCCTGCGTGGCGCCCCTGCGTCAGCAGGGGATTTTCCGCCAGCCAAACAACCTCAGCGCAGCAAATGTCATTGGTCCCGTGAAAGCCCTCACGCAAGTCCTCGTGTGGCTGCTGGCAGCGAGCAGCGCATTGGCGCAGGAGCGGCCCTGGCAACAAATCTCTGATCCCACCGCCGCACAACTGGCCGCCCATTTCGCCGCGCCGCCGCCGGAATACAGCGCGCAATTCGACTGGGGTTTTAGCGACGAACTCAGCCGCGAGGCCATGGGGCGCGTGCTGGACCGCAGCAAATCGGTGAACGTCCAGGCTGCTTTCGTCGAGCCCAAGCGCGGCAACTCGGCTTACCTCTCGCCCGGCTATTTTGAGGCGGTGAAGGTGGTGGTCGAGGAGGCCAAGAAACGGAACATGCGGCTGTGGTTCGATGACGACGGCGGGTATCCCTCGGGTTTTGCCGGCGGCAAATTCACCGTCGAGCGCCCGGATCTGCGCATGACGGCCTTGGTTTCCGAGCGCATCCCCGTGACGGCCGGCCAACAATACTCCTGCAAACTGGAGCGTGGAACGATCTGCGTGCTGGCAGTCAACGGGGAGACCGGGGTCTCGCAAGTGCTGGACAGTTCGAGTGGCGCGGTGAACTGGACGGTGCCGACGGGCAACTGGGAAATCGTCCTGCCGCGCTCCGTGTTTCGCTCCGGCGCGACGCGTTCGGCCAACAACTCGACCGGCGGGAAAACCGGCGAACACTCGCTCATGGATTACCTTAATCCCGAGGCCAACAAACTTTTCGACCAGTGGACCTTCGATGGTTACAAGCAAGCGATCGGCGACGAATTGGGCAAGACCGTCTTGGGCTTCCGGGGGGACGAACCGGCCTTTGGCTTCAATCCCTGGTCGCCCGTTCTGCTGGCGGAATTCCAGAAGCGGAAGGGTTACGACTTGCGCCCCTATTTGGCGAGGGTCGCCTCCATCCGCATCGGCATCGGCACCGGTCGCGGCACGATCGCGCCGATGAAGCCCAATTTCGACGAGGGCCACCGGGCTTTCGCCGACTACTGTGATGTCTGGTCGGACCTCTTCGGCGAAAACTTCTTCGGCGCCGAGGGCAAATGGTGCGTGGAGAACCATGTCGAGATGCAGATGCACATCGAGCACGAGGAGATTCTACCGCAGCTTGCGATCGCGGACGGCGATTTCTTCAAATGCATGCGGAGCATCCAGGTGCCGGGCATTGACACTATCTGGCACCAAATCTGGCACGACGTCGTGGCTGATTTCCCGAAGCTGGCTTCGTCGGCCACTCACCTGAACGGCCATCCGCGGGCGATGTGCGAGGCCTTCGCCGCCTATAAGCCCGCGCCCGACCTCAAGGAAGCCGGCTGGATTCTCAATCACCTGATGGTCAACGGCATTAGCCGCATCGAATACATGGGCATGGGCGGGCGGAGCACGGACTCCCTGCGTGGTTTTTACAGTGACCCGGGCTTTCCCGCGGTCGCCGCCTATGTCAACCGCGTGTGCTACTTGCTCGGTGAAGGCCGCCCCACCGCGCAAGTCTGCGTCTATATTCCTTCGAGCAGCTACTGGTTCGGCGATACCGCGGTGGACGCGAGCTTCCTCGCCATCGTCCACCAACTGCTGGAGCATCAGCGCGACTTGGATTACGTGGACGAATACGCGCTGTCGAAATCACTCCGGTTGCAGGGCAAGGAACTGGTCAACCTGAGCGGCCAGGCTTATCGGGCTGTTTTGATTCCGCCCGTGGACGCGATTTCCAAGGCCGCATTGGACCACTTGCGCGCCTTCGCCAAGGCCGGCGGCAAGGTCATCTTCCTGGGCGGCGCGCCCAAGCTCGTCATGGACAAGAACTTTCTCACTGCCACCGGCCCGGCGGACATCAGTTGGGCCACGCTGGAGCCGGCGCCCGAAATCACTCCCCAGGTACTGGCCGCTTTGCCCGCGCCGGATGTTGCGACCGACCCGGCCACGTCGTGGCTCAAATATAATCACCGACGCCTGAAGGACGCCGACTTGTATTTCTTCTTCAACGAAGCCGAGCAACCTTTGTCGCTTAAGGCCACCGTCGGGAACGACGGCATGGCTGTGCGGGTGCAGAGCTGGGACGCTGCCAGCGGGAAAATCGAGCCTTGGCCGGGCGCCACGTTCGCAAAGGGCAAGACCACGCTCCCGCTAGAACTGCAACCTTGGGGCACAAGAATCGTCGTGATCAGCTCCAGCCCCGCGTTCCCATTCGGTGGGAGAATGTTGAAATAGCATTTTGACCAACGCCGTCCTTCAGCCTCGTCGGTTGGTGCCGCGCTGGGGCATCTCGAGGCTTGAAGGAGTTGAAACTCACCCGCGGCCTGCCTCAATGCCCATGAGAGCCGGCACTCTCAAGTGGGGCGTGTCTGCTGCAGGTGCTTGGTTACCGCCTGGGTCCGGGAGCGGACCTGGAGTTTTTCGTAGATCTTCCGAATATGGGCATGCACCGTTTCGAAGGTGATGGCCATCTTGTCAGCGATTTCCTTGTAGAGGAAGCCTTTGGTCAGATAGTCCAGCACCTCCCGCTCGCGTGGGGTCAGGGTTTCTTCGCCCGCCGGGGCGGCGGTTTGCTGGAGTGAGGCGACCACCTTGCGGGCGATGTGGCCGGTCATCGGCGAGCCGCCCTGGTGCACGCTGTGGATGGCGGCGAGCAACTCCGCGGGCGGGGTCTGCTTGAGCAGGTAGCCGGTCGCGCCCGCCCTCAAGGCCTGGAAGATCAATTCGGTGTTCTCAAACACCGTCAGCATGACGAACTGCGTCTGCGGCACCAGGGGTTTGAGCTGGCGCACGCACTCGACCCCGTTGATGCCGGGCAGATTAACGTCCATCAGCACCACATCCGGCCGAATTCTGGGCAGCTCGGCCAGGGCAGCCTCGCCGGTGCGATGCTGGCTAAGGCAGGTCAACCCCGGCGAGAGCTCGATCAAGTTCGCCAGGCCGGCGCGGACGCGCGTGTTGTCTTCGACGACTGAGACCCGAATACTCATAACTCAATTCTCGCCGTCAATTCGACCCGGGTTCCCTTGCCCGGCTCGCTGGTGACGACACAATGGCCGCCGCTGGCCGCCAGGCGCTTCTCCAGGTTCTGCAGGCCGTGTCCCGTCGAAATGCGAGCCGGGCGAGCGGCGCTGGCAGCTTGCCCGGAGGCGGCGAGCCCGCAGCCGTTGTCCTGGATCGAAAGAGTTGCGGTGCCAGCCGACAATGCCAAACGGAGCCAGACTTCGGTCGCGCCGGCATGTTTGATCACGTTGGTCAAAGTCTCTTTGACCGCCAGGAACAAGTTGTGGCGGACCTCGGAAGAGAGAGCACAGACGGGAAGTTGCGGGGGCAGGTCCAGCCGGCAGGCGATGCCGGCAGTTTGCAGGTAGTGCTGGGAAAACCGTGAAATGTAGGTGAGCAGGGAATCGAGGGAATCGTTCTCCGGGCTGACGGCCCAGACGATTTCGTCCATGGCCAGGGTCAGTTCGCGGGCAGTGTCGGCGATCTGGTCCAGCCGCGCGGGCGCGCCGGACCCCGGTTCGCGCTGAGCCAGCTCGCTCAGCAGGGTAATGTGGGTCAGGCCGGCGCCCAGGTCATCGTGGATGTCCTTGGCAATCCGGGCGCGATCCTGTTCGATGGCCCGCTGGCGCTCCGCACGGGCCAAGGCAAACCGCATTCGCTTGGTGGCGAAGTGGCGGACGGTCCCGGCGGTGGAAACGATGGCCGCGGCCCCCGCCAGGGTCAGGAACCACCACGTTTGGTAATAGTGCGGCAGGACCTGGAAAGCCAGGGTGGCGGGTCGTTCATTCCACACACCGCCATTGTTGCAGGCGATGACCTCGAAGAGATACTCCCCCGGTCCCAGGATATCGTAATGCGCCGAGCGCCGAGTGCCCGCTTCGACCCAATCCTTGTTCAGCGGGTTGAGGCGATAACGGAACCGGACGCGGTCGGGCGAGACGAAACTCAAGCCGGCGAAGCGAAATTCGATTTGCCCTCGGCCCGGCGGGATTTTCAGCCATGCCGGCGGAGCCGCGCTGTTTTCGCCGCTGCGCCGTGCCAGTGGTTGCGTTATGCCCTCCACCAGCACTTCTTCCAGGACCACCGGCGGCGGCAGGCGGTTGGGCAGAAGCTCCTGTGGGCGGACCAAAACGGCGCCCTTGAGTGTCGCAAACAGCAGCCGGCCGTCCCGGGTGCGGCAGGCCGCCGGCTGGTAGCCGCCAGAGCACTCCAGGGAGGGCAAGCCATCGTACCGGCCATAGGTCGTGCAGTTAACGGTTTTGTCCTTGCCGCCGGCCAGCGAGAGCAGCTCCGCCTTCGCCACGCAGGAGATGCCCTGCTGCGAACCGATCCAGAGCCGGCCCTGCTCGTCATCGAGAAGCTGGCAGATCACATCACTGGGCAGGCCGTTCCGGGTCGTGTAGCGGACGAATCGGCCCGCCTGGAAATGCAGCAACCCGCCGCGGAAGGTGCCCACCCAGACCGAATCCTCCGCGTCCGTCAAGAGCGACCAGACAGGTTGCGACTTCAACGCGTCCTCCGGCGTGAACGCAGTGACCCGTTTGGTTTCGATACGATACAAGGCGCCGTTGTCGGCGCCTGCCCAGACGACGCCGTGCCGGTCTTCGACCAGAGCACGCACATCCACGCTGGGCACTCCTTCCTCGGGCGTGAGCCGGCGAAATTTGCCTTCCTCCCAGCACCCCAAACCGTTCTTGGTGCCGAGCCAAATCCGGTCGTCATGCGCCGCGAGGATGACCTTTACACCGTGAAGAGCGCCCGGGACGGTTTCAATTTGGTTCCCGAGACCCCAAAAGATGTTCTCTTCACCCGCACTCAGCCAGAGGCGCCCCGAGTGGTCCGGGCACACGCTGAACACAAAACCCGAGGGCGCGCTTTCGGGCAAGGGCACGGCCTCCCATGTGTCTGACTGATAACGGTACAAGCCTCCGCCATAGGTGCCCAACCAGAGCGCGCCCTGGGCATCTTCGGCCACCGACACGACTTTGCTGGCGCGGGCGCCCGCATTGGGCGCCAGCACGGCGAATCGCTTCTCCCGGACACGCACCAGCCCGCCCCGATCAACGCCCGCCCACAAGTTGCCCTCGCGATCCTCAAAAAAGCAGTCAACGCGTTCCCCGGGGAAATCCTCCTCGTCCGCGAGCTGCCGCGTGCGGCCATCCGGGCGAATGTGGAACAGGCCCTTTCCATAATGATACAGCCAGATGCCGCCCAGGGCGTCCTGTTGAATGCCCATCCTGTCCCATCCCCCATTGAACACACCCCGGCAGGGTTCCGCTTCGAAGATCCACTGCCGCGCCCGCGCTTTCCGCACCCGCTGGTCGGCCACCACCCACACGCTCCCGTCGGGCGTCGGATAGAGAAATCTCGCGTCCACAGTCGGCTCGCCGTTCGTCGGCGTGGCGGACACAAAACGCGCGCCGTCCCAAAAGGCCAGCCCCCGCCGCATTCCGACCCAGAGGCGTCCATCCGAACCGGTGACCAGGCAGTTGATGCTTTCCAAGTCAGCTCCCAAGCCCGAGTTGGCCAAGGCCACCTCGTCAAACCGGTCCCCTAACAGCCGCCACACCTTCCGGTCACGCCCGCGGCACCAGATCACACCTTCAGCGTCCTGGGCGCACATTTCGCCCAGCCTCGCCCCGGGCGCCTTCAACACTTGCCACGGACCGGCTGGAGAATTCGTGGCCACCCGCCGGAGCAAGGCACCCGTGCGCAGCAGGAAGACCGGCGCATTCGACCGCAGTGACACGGCCGTGACGGCTGAATCCGCCACCCCTTCGCCCGTCCACTCGGCGCGAAACTGGCCGTCGCGATAGGAAGTCAATGAGCCATAGAAAGTGCTGATCCAGAGTGTGCCCGCGGCATCGACATCCAGGTGCCGGATGCGAGCATGTTGGAGTTCGGGAGTGTTGGAAGGGTCGAAGGTGACGAAGCGCACGCCATCCAACCGCACCAGGCCATTGTACGTGCCCACCCAGAGATACCCATCCGGTGTCTGAGCGATCGCGGTTACGGAACTGCTGGGCAGGCCATGGTCGCCGGTCCAAGTGTCGATCAGATAGTCGCCCGGGCCGGCGGCGAGACAGCCAAGGGCTGCCGCAAAAGCAGCCAAGCCTGGCAATACCTGTCCCAGCCGTCGCACCAGTCCGACGGGCAGTTTCCGACTGCCAGGAGTCATGGGCGGAGTTTGCATCAGTCCTTGCCTCGAGACAAGCATCTCGTAATCGTGTGTCGCGTAATCGTGCTTCGTAATCGTCGTGATCGTCACGAGGCTCAAATTACAGGCAATATAGAGACTCCATACGCCGTCTCCTGCAACTTTGAAAATGGCTGAACAGGAATATGAATCAACTCCCTCATCGCGCCAATGTCACGCTCATCAACCCGATGACCACTTCGTTCGCCAGCGCGCGAACGGTCAGCGATTTCAATTCCTTCGTCGCAGCGAGCGGCAAATCCAAAACCGTCGCCGCGCCGCCGGGAACTTTTCCACCTTTGCCCTTGAAACTTTCGACGTCGAGAATGCGGATTTTCCCTGTCCGCAAATCCACGCGCGGCGGAATCGGTTCGTCGCGGCAAAACGCGTAGTCGTCCATGAAATAATCCTGGTCAATCGGCCACCAGGTCGTCGGGTTGTGCAACGCCAGCCGCGCGCTCGCGCCGTCCGCGTAAGTCACGATGACCGCGCCGTTGTCGAAGCGGCTCTGCATCGGATTTGATGAGCCAGCCATCAGCAAAAAGGCGTGCGATGACCTTCCTGACAACGGAACGGAGACTTCGCGCGGATAATTATCCCACTGCGACGTGAACACGATGTTCTTCGCATCCGCATCGCCCGGCGTCTGTAACGGCACACCGTTCGGCAAAATGATTTTCCCGCCCCCCCGCGCCGCCGCGGCGCGCAGACCGGCATCGTCCACGGTAAAGCGGGTTTTGAAATCGCACCAGCCGCCAATGCCTTGCTTGGGCTGCGCCAGTGAAACGAAGGGCGAGCGCGGCGAACGATATTCGTTGCGGAAAATCTGCGTAACTTTGTCATTGAACACCGGCGTGAGATCAACCGACTCAAACCTCGCTGTTGCGGGCAAGTTTTTTTTCCAGTCCATTACGTCCGGGGCGCCGGCCTCCGGCCCGGCCCGGATCTCAAAAGTCACCGGCTGCCACCAATTCAACTCGCCCTGCCGCAGATGGGCAAACACCGTGCGCTGGCCCGGCGAGCCCGTCGCTTGCGCGTGAAAGCCAAACTCACCCACGACGAGTTGGCTCAAGGCGTTTTGCGGATCGTTGACGGTCGAGAGTTCGTGTCCGCCAATCTTCGCTTCCAGTTCGCCGCCGCGCACCAAGGCCGCCGGAGCGCTCACACCGGCTGGCGTTGGGCCACGCCATTGAATGACAACTTCCTGGCGCGCTGCCGCCGCGTCTTCAATTTCAATGCGCGGCCAACCGACGCAATCCTTGACCATCTGCCACTTGGCCGGCTGGCCATTCACCGTCAGGCTCCCAACGCTTTCGCGCAGCGCGGGGATCTCCAAACGCAACGCCTGCGGCTTGGAAAACTTCTGCTCAACAGAAAATGTTTCCGTGGAACCCACGCGCCGGAAAGCGAAATTCAAATCGGGATGCGTGATGCGCGCGTGATTCCATTGCGCCGGAAATCCGGGACGGATTTTCAATTCCCCGGCGAGTGCGTCCGGCTGCACGCCGAAAAGTCCCTCGACCAGCGCCCGTGAAGTCGCGCCGCAGCCGTCGGCGAAATCACGTTGCGCCTCGCCGCGCGCCATGTCGAAGCAGGTCATCGCGCCCACGTTGCCCGGACAGAGACCGAGGAACATGCTGTTGAGCAAACAACCTTTGAAGACGGGGAAGGCTGCCTCCGCGCGCCCCGCCTGCCAATACGCGAGCGACGTGTGCGCGACTTCCGCCATCACGACATTGTTGACGGACCACATGTAAGGCATCCAACTCGTCTCCGGCAGCGTGAAGAGGTGCTCTGGCGGCACGCCCGGCCCGCGAATCGGGATGTGCGCAATCTGAGTGTCCACGAACCGCGTCATCTGCCACGCCTCGAACGGCGTCGGCACTTCCGAGTCGAGCGTATGATAAAATGTCCACAACCCCGCGTTCGGATGCGCGAGTTGCAAGCCGAGATAATCTTTGAACTCCGCGAACCAGCCTTCATTCGCGAGCCAGAGATGTTTTTGCATCGCCTGCAAAATCAAATCCGCCTCGCGCTCGTAAAGCGCGGTGTCTTTGCCCAGTAACTTCGCCACGCGCGCCGCCATTTTGTTGTGCCAGTAGTTGTAGGCCGACGCGTGCGTCACGCCGCCGCCGTTGTATTGCATATTGTCGCTCGCCCAAATCGCGGCGTAAACTTCGTAGAGAGGAAGTTTGTCCGCGCCGAACTCCCGGCGGAAAAGCCTCCGCTCCCAAGCGAGATGCCGCTCAATCGTCGGCCACATCTGCCGCGCGTAATCCAGATCGCCCGTCCACAACAAGTGACGGAAGAACGCATCCACTGCCACCAGGTTCATGTCGTAGTGCGACTTTGTCATGTCACCGTTCGAGTGGAGTCCGGCTTCGTTGCGCGCAAGATTCGCGTTTTCATCAGCGGGCGGGAGTGTTTCCAGCACGGGACGCGTGTTCTGTTGTTTCGCAAAGCCCGCGAAATGCGCCGCCGTGCGCTGGTGCCAGCCGAGTTCGTCGCCGGCGTAAGAACCGCGCCAGCCGAGCAACCGCGTCCGCCACGCGACCGCGCCGTGCATGAACGCCTGCTGCTTGTTGTCCCAAACCGCATCCGCCGCGACGTTCAAGGCAGCCGCAGCAGCGTTGATGAACGCATCGGGCGTCTCTACGACGACGCGCTCCGCAATCGCGCGGCGACGCCCCTCGGCAGTGGAGAAGAAGTTCGGCAAACCGGCGGCGCTCACAGCTTGCGAGTTATGCTCGAGTTGTCGCAATGCGAGATAAACCGGCTGCCCTTGGGACAATACAACGCGTCCCACGACCACGGGCAAGCGCTCCCTCCCGTTGGCGGACGCAAGCAACCCGGCCAGGTTCGCCCACTGGCTCGCGTCGGCTACGGCAAGTTCCGACCCCGCGGAGGCCACACCTGCAATCGTTGCGGTCTTGCTGCGTAGAACGAAGGCGTTCTGCGTGATGGATAACTCGCTGTCCGCGCATTGCTCCGCGCGCAGTTGGAAGAATTTCGCCACCGGTTCGCGCTCGCAGCCGATGTCGCCGCCGCGCTGGCCTTTCATGCCGTTCGCCCCGCCGAACACCCAGACCCATTCGACCGGCGAGATCGCGCCCCACAATTCCGCCCGCGCGATGATTCCCCTCGTTTCGCTCAACGGCAGCACGGCGAGATTCAAAACCGAATCACCCAGCAGCGGGTCGCGCACTTCATACAGCATTGAACCGGGGCGGTAGCGCGCGACGATTTGCCTCGCGTCGTTCAGCCACTTCACGCCGCCGGAAGTCTTGAGGCCGAAACGCAGATTGCCGCCGCGCCCCGGCAGGTAGAGCGAAAACTCAGGCTTGTCCCCGCCGTCCGCGCGGAACGGCGCGTTCATGCAGTAGAGCGGGCGGTTGAAAAATTCCACCCCGTTGGTGATAACGAAATCGCGCCCGTCGGGAAAATAACGCAGTGGGCGCTCAATCTGCCCCGCGAAATTCCCGTGCGCATTCAACACCCAATCCTGCGGGTCGGGCACGATGACGCGGCTGGTCTGCGCGACGACGGATTGGTGCAGGAACATGGCCAGAACACCAGACCAGTGCAGAGCAGCCACTATTTTATTTTGTGTTCGACCGGTTATCACGGGTTTGGATGTTTTCTGGCAGCGACCAAAGACGTCATTTTGTGTGAGAACATAGCGAATGAGTCGGGGTTTGCCATCGCCAGTTATGGTGATGCCGTTGGCCGGTGGGGGGGGCCGCGATCCCAAAGGGAGCCGCAAGGGTTTTCCGGTCGCGACGAAACGCCGAACAACTAAAGGCCCCATGTCTCATGTGCTCCACGGTAGTCCATCAAATCCAGGCAAGGCCACGTCTCGGCTGGCGCAGCAGAGGCGGTTGCCGCAAAGGGCCGTCATGCGCTGGACACGGCACAGGACTCGCGACTTTCACCCTCGCAAATAATTCTTGGACTCCCAGGCCGAATCCGCTAACAGTGCCCGCACGCTATGAAACGAATTCAAAACATTCTCGCGACCATACTCTTCGCCGCTTTGCCTGCGCTCGGCCAGGCCGCCAGCGGCCACCTCATCGTCAAGGCGGTCAACAAACTTCCCTTCGCCCGCCCCAGTCAAACCATCCAGCTCACAGCCAAAGACCTCGAACCGCTCGCCCAGAAAAACCTAGCCCGGATTCATGTCCAGGACGCCGCCGGCAAAGACTTGCTTTGCCAGGCCGTTGATACCCACGGCGACTATGTCCCCGACACGGTGATCTTTCAGGCCGACTTCGCCGCCGCTGAAACCAAAACGTTCACCGTTAGCGCCGGTGAGAAGTGGGAATACAACAAGGACCAATTCAAAGCCTTCGGCCGCTTCGTCCGTGAACGGTTCGACGACTTCGCCTGGGAAAACGACCGCATCGCCCACCGCATGTATGGCCAGGCGCTCGAGACCTGGAAGAACGAACCTCTCTGCAGCAGCACCGTTGATGTCTGGTCCAAACGCACCACCCGCCTGGTCGTCAACGACTGGTACCTCCTCGAGAACTACCACGAGGACAACGGTGACGGAGCGGATTTTTACTCCGCCGGCCGGAGCCGGGGCAATGGCGGCAACGGCATTTGGGCCGCCGACCGCCTTTGGGTCTCCAGGAACTTCACCGGTTCCCGTGTTCTCGCCTGCGGTCCCATCCGCGTCATGTTCGAGTTGACCTACGAACCCTTTGAAGTCAACGGCATCAGCGTCTCCGAAGTTAAGCGTGTCACCCTCGATGCCGGCCAAAACCTCGACCACTACCAAAGCTTCTACAAGCCCTATACCCGCCCCGGCAGAACGGCGCCGCTTACCACCGGCATCGGCCTGCGCAAAGTGGACATCGTCCAGAAGGACCTGAACGCGGAACGTGGCACCCTGACGGCTTGGGAACCCGTGAAAGAGGACAAGAAACGCTCCGGCCACTGGGGCTGCGCCGTCCTGGTTGACCCGAAGCTGTTCGTGAAGCAGACCGAGGACAAACTCAATCTGCTTATGCTGGCGAAAGTGCCCGACAACAACGTCACCTCCTGGTGGGCGGGGTTTTTCTGGGACGCCAGCGGCCAGTTCGCCGGCTACGAAGAATGGAAAACCTACGTGGACCAGTCCGCGCAGGCCCTTCAGTCCCCGATTGAGGTGAGCCTCTCGGCTCAATGAGCGGGGCGCGTCCGCCCTGCGGCGCTCTGCCGTACTTGGATGCTCACTCAAGCGAATTCGTTGCCAACATTGTCCCAAGAGATTGAACCCTTATGCTAAACCGGTTCGCTCTCTTCCTCACGACAGCCGCCCTTATCACCGGCGGCTGCCAGAGCCTGCTCGCCCAGGACGCACCTGCCCGGAAAGCCGGCCCGGAACGGAGCGCCCCGCTCCAGCCCGGCACAACCGCTCTCGCCGAATTCGGCCACTGGCCTGCCGAGGCAGAGCCTGAACGCGTCGGCAAACTTGTCGCCGAAAACTTCGCCGCCCGGAAGTTCAATTTCGAAACCAATCCCAAACGCCAGCACGTCATTTACCCCGAGGCCTGCGCCTGGTACGGCTCCCTCACCACCGCCAAACTCCTTAACGACCGCGACCTGCAGACCAAACTCATTCACAAATTCGACTTGTTGCTCACGCCCGACGGCGCCAACCACATTTCAACCAATGCCCACGTGGACTACCGCGTCTTCGGCATTGTGCCTCTGGAGATTTTCATTCAGACTGGCGGCAAGCCACCCCGAATGCCAGGGACTCCGGGTGCGGCGCTCCATCAGCCCAGCGCGGCTCTCTCCCTCTCCTCCACAGGAGGAGAGGGCAGGAGAGAGGAGGCCCATTCCACCTCATCCACCCTCAGCCCCGCGCCAATCAGGTATCTCGAGATCGGCCAAGCCCTCGCCGACAAACAATGGGAAAACACGACCCGCGACGGCATCACGCGCGAAGCCCGCTACTGGGTTGATGACATGTACATGATCACCGCTGTGCAGGTGCAGGCTTTTCGGGCCACCGGTGACGCCAAGTACCTCGAGCGTGCCGCGCTGACAATGAGCGCCTATCTGGATAAGCTGCAGCAGACCAACGGCCTTTTCTATCATGCGCCTGATGTCCCCTTCTTTTGGGGCCGGGGCAACGGTTGGTTCGCCGCCGGCATGAGCGAGTTGCTCCGCTCTCTGCCGGACAACCATCCGCAGCGCGCCCGGATTCTCAAGGGTTACCGCCGGATGATGGCCTCGTTGCTTCAATATCAGGGCGCCGACGGCTTGTGGCGCCAGCTCATTGACCATCCCGAAGCCTGGCCCGAAACTTCCGGCACCGGCATGTTCACCTTCGCTATGATAACGGGCGTCGAAAACGGGTGGCTGGACGAAAAGACCTACAGCCCCGCCGCCCGTAAAGGCTGGCTCGGCCTCGTGTCCTATCTCAACCCGAACGGCGACATTCGTGAGGTCTGCGAAGGCACTGGCAAGAAAAACGACCTTGCCTACTATCTCGCCCGCGCCCGCAAAGCCGGCGACCTCCACGGCCAGGCCCCCCTCCTCTGGTGCGCCTCAGCCTTGTTGCGCTATACAGAAACGCATGATTAAAACAACTCCCGACTTGTCCCTCTGTTCTATGGGCCGCCAAGCCCCAGCCGACGACGACGCCATCTTCCATTTTCCACCTCCGATGCTTGCCGGTTGCGCCTGCGCCGCGCTGAGTCTGGTTGCTCTCCTCGCTGCGACGCCGAGCCTCCGGGCAGTGGATGAGCCGCTGCCGCGGAACCTGGCCCTCGTCGAGACGACGGGCAAGTCAACGCTGAACGAGTTTGCCGGCGCGACCCCGCTGCAATGGTCTGTCCGCATGGCCGACTCCACAGTGGCCCGGCGCGGCGAGAAACTGGCGTTCAAGCCCGGCGGCGGCAAATGGGATTATGCTGCCGGCCTGTTCACGCTCTCCCTGCTCAAACTCAACGAGCAAGTGAATGACCCTCGCTATGTCCAGTTCGTCGAGAAAACCATCGGCTCGTTCATTGCCTCGGACGGGAACATCCAGGGTTACAAGGCCGCCGAATACCAACTCGACGCCCTTAATCCAGGCAAGACGGTGCTGGCACTTTGGCAATTGACCAAAGAGGAGCGTTATCAGAAATGCGCCGCGCTCCTCCGCAAGCAACTCGACACCCAGCCACGCACCAGCGAGGGCGGGTTCTGGCACAAGCAGCGTTACCCCCGCCAGATGTGGCTCGACGGCCTCTACATGTCCGCGCCGTTCTACGCCCAATACACCGAACTCCACGGCGGCCCAGCCGCCGATTTCGACGACGTGGCCAAACAATTCAGGTTGATCCAGCAGCATCTCTACGACCCGGCCAGCGGCTTGTTCTATCACGGCTGGGACGAGAGCAAAGAGCAGGACTGGGCCAACAAAACCACCGGCGCCTCCTCGAACTTTTGGGGCCGCGCCATCGGTTGGTACGGCATGGGGCTGGCAGACGTGCTCGATTTCATGCCTGCGGAGCATCCCGCGCGGCCCGAGCTCCTCGCCGCCTGGCAACAGCTTGCCGCAGGCGTGGTGAAGCATCAGGACCCGGCCAGCGGGCTTTGGTGGCAGGTGATGGACCAGGGTGGCCGCGAGGGCAATTATCTCGAAGCGACCGCTTCCAGTATGTTCGTCTATACGCTGGCGAAAGGCATCAACCGCGGCTGCCTCAAACGCGATTACCTGCCCGCCACTCTCAAAGCTTACCGGGGCCTCGTGGAAAAACTGGTCAGGACGGACCCCAACGGCCAGGTGTCGCTCACCCAATGCTGTTCGGTCGCCGGCCTGGGGAGCTATGGCCATCCGCGCGACGGTTCGTTCAAGTACTACGTCAGCGAACCGATCGTGGAGAATGATCTCAAAGGCGTCGGGCCGTTCATTCTGGCGGGGTTGGAGATGCAGCGGTTGCTCGGTCTGCCGATGGCCTCGACCCCGGCGGCCAAAGCCGCCCCGCCCGTAACGCTGAAGAACTCGACCGCACCGGAATGGGCGCAAATGCCTGAAATCCTGGCCCGCATTAAAGCGCCGGTATTTCGAGCGCGGGAGTTTCGCATTGCAAGCTTTGGCGCAACTGCGGACGGCCAGACCGATAGCACGGAGGCCATTGGCAAAGCCATCGAGGCTTGTGCCAAAGCCGGCGGCGGCCGCGTCATCGTGCCCGCCGGCGAATTTCTCACCGGCCCAATTCACCTCAAAAGCAACGTCGAATTTCACCTTGAGGACGGCGCCACGCTCAAGTTCAAAACCGAGCCTAAGGCTTATTTGCCCTCCGTGCTGACCCGCTTCGAAGGCATGGAGTGCTACAATTACTCGCCGTTGATTTACGCTTGCGAGCAGGAAAACGTCGCCGTGACCGGCAAAGGCGTGCTGGACGGCCAGGCCAGCGACCAGAACTGGTGGCTGCGGAAGGGCAAGAAGGGAACAGGCGACAAACCGGCGCAGACTCAAAAAGCCGCGCGCGACAGGCTCATCAAAATGGTGGACCAGAACGTTCCCGTGGAGCAGCGGCAATTCGGGGAAGGCGACTTTTTGCGGCCCAGCTTCATCGAGACCTACCGTTGCCGAAACGTGCTGCTCGAAGGGGTCCGGGTCCGCAACTCGCCCATGTGGGAGCTTCATCCCGCCCTCTGCACCAACGTCATCGTGCGCGGCATCGACATCCTCTCCCACGGTCCCAACAACGACGGCTGCGACCCCGAATGTTGCCGCGACGTGCTGATCGAGGATTGCGTGTTTGATACCGGCGACGACTGCATTGCCATCAAATCCGGCCGTAACAATGACGGCCGGCGCGTCGGGTTGCCCTCGGAAAACCTCATCATCCGTCACTGCACCATGAAAGACGGCCACGGCGGCGTGGTGATTGGGAGCGAGGTCTCCGGCGGCTGCCGCAATGTGTTCGCCGAAGATTGCAAGATGGACAGCCCGAGGCTGGACCGCGCGCTGCGATTGAAATCGAACGCCGTCCGCGGCGGCACCATCGAGAACATCTTTATGCGCAACGTCGCCGTCGGCCGCTTGGCGGATGCCGTGCTGCAGATTGATTTTGTCTATGAAGAGGGCGCGAGCGGCCCGTTCAAGCCCGCCGCCCGGAACATTGTCATGGAGGGGGTCACGGTCAGCAACACGCCCCGGGTGCTGAATGTGGTCGGCTTCCCCGGCGCGGAGATCAACGGTGTGCGCCTCTACAACTGCATCTTCAAAAATGTGGCTCGACCTGACGTAGTCAAAGAAGCCGATGTCAAGCTGGTGGATTGTGTCGTCGAGCGGAAGGAACAGGGAACTGAAGTGAGGCCCCGAAGGGATCGGTGACGCACGCCGCTCAACTCCAGTGCCAGGAACAGGGTGGCCGGGATGGCTCCAATGTGAGCATGGTAAAGCAGGGGTTTGCTAAAAACCTCTCAAATCGGTGCTGGAGCGTTTGGACAGACCGGGCGCGGGCGTGCGCTTGAGGACGAGGTATTCGATCCCCAGTCTTTCGCAGTATTCGCGCTTGCCGCCTTTGTCGCCGTCCTCATTCACGGCGTAGATGTCCGGCTTCAGCCGCCGGATCTCCGGGTCGGCATCCAGCCAGCTTTCGCCGGTGGAGATCAGCGCCTGCTTCACGTACCTGATCGAACCGACGACATAGCGCCGCTCGTCCTCCCGAATCAGCGGACGGCCTTCACCTTTAAGCAGGCGGATGTTCGCGTCGTGCCCGACGATGACATAGAGGTCGCCGTAAGCGCTGACCTCCTCGCAGAAACGCACATGCCCGCTGTGAAACCAGTCGTAGCAGCCAGTGACGACCACTTTCTTGCGGCCGGGCGTTGAAGCCACAGGCGGCGGCTCAGGGAATCCTGCCATTTGGCTGGGCGGCAGCACGCGATACTCGATGCCGTGCTGCCGACAATACGCTTGGCGTGAGGCGCTGGCTTCGGTTTCCCAATCCACCCAAACCTGCGGTTTGGGGCCGTCCAACTCGGGCGGCGCGTTGACGTCCACCGGCGCGGTCAACGGAACCACCCGCGTCACGTAACGCACGGCGTTGAGGAAATAAAGCCGTTCGGCCAGCGGGAACTTCGGGGCTTGGCCGGATTGCTGCTGGAGCGTTTCATCGGGCCAGAGCAGCACGGTCAACTCGCCGAACTTCGCGGCTTCCTCCAGAAAGCGCAGATGGCGCGAGCGGAGGTCGTCGAAATCTCCACTGACCACGACCTGTAGTTGCACGCGCATTGTCTTAAGACCGAATTCCAAGCGCGAAAGCGATCTTGCAGGGCTGCTTTTCGGGAAGCGTTACGCGCAAGCCGCTTTCGTCGCGGGTGAAGACTAGTTTTCCCTGCGCTCCAAGCAGGCGAACGCTGCCGATTTCGCCCGGCCAGTGCGGTGAGCCGGTGGACAACGATTTGATCGTAACTTCGCCGGCCGCCGGGAACGCGAGGACAATGGCGTATAGGGTTTTGCCGTCTTTGGATTGGGTAAAGCGGATGTCTTCGGCCGTGAACGGTTGTTTTTGGGTGTCGCTCTGGCCGCCAAAATGCCCTTTGTCGAAGGCGGTGGTGGACGGGCCTTCGCCGTAAATCTTCCACGGGCGCGTGGCGTAAATGGCGTCGCCGTTGACCGCGAGCCAGGCGCCAATCTCAGAAGCAATCTTCACTTCATCCTCGTCGGGGGTTCCGTCCCGGCGCAGCGGCACACTCAACATCAGGTTGCCGTTTTTGCTGACAATGTCAGCCAGCATCGGCACAACCATGGCGGCGGATTTGTAGGAATGATGCAGGAAGACATTGCGATTGTAATGCCACTGGCCAATGCATGTATCCGTCTGCCATGGCTCGGGCAAGATGCCCTCGGCTTTGCCACGCTCGATGTCATAGACCAGCGCCCGGCGCTGGAACTCATCAAGCCCTTTGGCGTTCATCACGGCCTCGTTGCGGCCATGTCGCTGGATGCTGGAGTTGTAGAAGTGCGCGGCGAGATTCAGGCCGATGTCGTCGGTGACGCCGTGGAACGGCAGCACGCTGTCATCGAAGTAAATCATGTCTGGTTTATAGTCGTCCCAGAGTTGTTTGGTGCGGAGGAAAAACTTGGTCATGTAAGTCTCATCCGGTGTGCTGCTGCCTTTGGCGGGATCCCAACTCCACTCCAGCTTGGTGCCCGGCTTGTGGTTTTGCGCGTAAAGGTCCTGTGGGTCGAGCCCGTTCCACCACTGGCCTTTGCCATCAGCCTTCGTCAACTTGCCGTCGTAAGGCACGCCAGCGAGCGGGCCGTCCTTGTCCGCGCCCTGGGCCGGCTCATACCACGACCACGCGCGCGAGGCGTGAACGCTCACGGCGAAACGGAGTCCGTTTTTGCGTGCGGCCCTGGCCCAGCCGCCGATCAGGTCCTTGTGCGGCCCGAGGGCGACGGAATTCCACGGCTGATACTTCGAATCCCAGTTGTCGAAATTGTCATGGTGATTGGCGAGCGCCATGAAATACTTCGCGCCGCACTTCTTGTAAAACGCGAGCAGCTTGTCGGGCTCGAAGTTCGCGGCTTTCCATTGATGAATGATGTCTTTGAAGCCGACCTTCGAGGGGTGGCCGTAATGTTCGAGGTGAAACTTGTAATCGTCATGGCCCGGCACATACATGTTTCGCGCATACCAATCACCGTGCTCGGGCTCGCATTGCGAACCCCAGTGTGCCCAAATGCCGAACTTGGCGTCACGGAACCACTCGGGGCATTGATACTGGGAGGCCAGCGATTCCCAGGTCGGCTTGAATGGACCTTCGGCTGTCGGCGGAAGCTTCGCCAAGCCGGATGCATTTGCCTGCGCGAATGTCCCAGTGAGCGTTGCGCTCAATAACAATACAGTTAAGTTTTTCCTGGATATTCTCATAATGTTTTTGCTAAGCGAATGTTGACCTTGAAAGCGCCGGGAATCGGCTCGTCGGAAACGACCATCAGATAACCGCCGCCGCAGCCTGAATACATCGCTCCAGAATACCGCCGCTGGTAAGCTTTCAGCAACCCCAGCAAGTCCACTTTGATGAGTGGATGCCGGACGACGTGAGGCAGCAAGGTCTCCCAGCACTTCATGTTCAGGTTGAGCGACGCGCCCAGCGCAGCCACATCCGTGCGCCGGATGGCTTCGAAGCAGTCCTGGCCCGACTGGCCCAGCCGCGCGACCCATTTGGGGTCGAGATTCTTCTTGCCGAGGAGCGAGTAGCCGGCGGGACGCGGCTCGACGGGCAGCAATTGCAACACGTTTTCCAGCCACCGAGCGATGCGGGCGTCATTCAACGATTCGATGTGCGCTGGATACACGCCGCCCTTCACGGCAAAGTCGTAGTCGAGGCGGTTGATGCCGGGATAGATCAACCCAATCATGTCCTGCGAACCGCTCGGCTCAGCTTTGCCATTGTTTTCGGCCTCGTAGAGTTCGCGTGCGAGTTCCTCCGGCGGACGGTTGGGCAGGTTGCCCTTCCAGATTCTCATCGCGATGGCGCGCGTGCTGCTGGCGAAGCCGGAACGGTCCATGGGGCGAAAGTTCGGCTCGATTTGAACCACGACCATCGAACCGGGCGGCTTCGGGTTGTGGCGAGAGACGAATGGTTGGTCAATCCAGCCGCCCGCCAATTGCAGGCGGTTGGGCATCGCCCCTAACACCTGCATGATGGGATCGGTTGCCTTCACATTCGTAAAGCCACCGGTTCAGCCGATACCGACGCGCTGGCCCTTGTTGCGCCTGTCGTATTGGCCCTTGATCCACCTGTAGGTGGTGGCCAGGCCCTTATCGAGCGGCGTCCTCGGCTCCCAGCCAAGGACTTCCTTGATGAAGGTGTTGTCGGAGTTACGCCCGGCCACGCCTTGCGGCGCGTTCAGGTCGTAATTGCGCTTCATCTTCACGCCCGCGATCTTTTCGACCTTACTAACCAGCGTGTTGATGGAAACCATCTCGCTTGAACCGAGGTTGATGGGCGTGGCGATGAGTTCGTCACAATGCGTGATCAGGTCAATGCCCTTCAGGCAGTCGTCAATATACATGAAGCTCCGGGTCTGCTCGCCGTTGCCCCAAATGTTGATGCGCAGGTCTTTCTTATCAATGCCTTCCATGACCTTCCGGCAGATGGCCGCCGGAGCTTTCTCGCGTCCGCCGTCCCAGGTGCCGTGCGGGCCATAAACATTGTGGAAGCGCGCGATGAAAGTTTTCATGCCGCGCTCGTGCCAGTATTCCTGGCAAAACTGTTCGGAAATCAATTTCTCCCAACCGTAGCCGCGCTCGGCCATCGCGGGGTAAGCGTCGGATTCCTTCAACGCGCGGACGTTCGAGTCCTGCTGGAGCAGCGTGTTGTAAGCGCAGGCCGAGCTGGAGAAGAAGTAATGGCGCGCGCCGGCCCTGTAGGCGGCCTCGACCATGTGGGTGTTGATGAGAATGGAGCGCAGGCACTCGACCCGAAAGCGCTCAATGAAACCCATGCCGCCCATGTCGGCGGCAAGGTTATAGACTTCGACCGCGCCCTCACAGACGCGACGGCAGTCGGCTTCGATGCTGACGTCGAGACAGAGATTCTCGACCTCGGGCACGTGCAGATACCACTCGTAAAGGGGCTTCTTGTCCACGGCGCGAATGCGTGTGAATCCCTTCCGCTTGAAGTAGAGGGCGAGATTGCCGGCGATGAAACCACCCGCGCCGGTGATGACGATCAAATCGTCCTTCTTCGGCGGAGCGTCTTTTTCCACGAGCCGTTTCTCTTCTGGCATAAATATGCGTGCTGTTTGCGTTGGCGCGATGGTTTTGAGCATGACGATAATCGGCGTCTCATTCTCAACGGAGACAACAATGCCTTCGACAGGCGGCTTCTGGAATGGATATAGTTGGCCAGTGCATGGACATTATTGACCTAATGCGATGAAACCACGAAAGCTGTCAGGCAAGGGAATGCCCCCGGCGCCTGAGTTTTTCTCGCCGGACGTGGCCGAAGCGCGGCGCTTTTATCTCGACCTCAATCCGCCCCGGAACCGGCAGTTGGTGGTTGTTTGTGGCGGACTGGAGCACTGCACGCCGGATTACGCCATCCACCGCGACACGTTTCCGTATTACTCGATCGAGTATGTGGCACGCGGACGCGGCGAGGTGAGGCTCAAGGGCCGCAGTTTTCCATTGCAGCCCGGGCGCTTGTTCTCCTACGGCCCGGGCGTTTCGCAGCACATCAACGGCGCCCCGGCGAACCCGCTGGTGAAATACTTTGTGGATTTCGCCGGAACGCACGCCACGGAGTTGCTGCGGTCATGCGGCCTGTCGCCGGGCCGCGTCTCGGAAGTTTCTCCGGCGAACGCGCTGCAACCGCTTTTTGACGAACTCATCCAGGCCGGGTTGCAGGTGCGCCGCGAGAACGCGGAGTTGTGCGCGAAATTGCTGGAATGCCTGGCGCTCCGGATTGCCGGGACGCGTGCGCCGCTGGAAGGCGCGGAAACGCTGGCCTTCGCAACCTACCAGCAATGCCGCCATTACATTGAACAGCACGGCCTGCGCTTGCGGACGCTGGAGCAGATTGCCAGCGAGTGCCATGTCAACGACGCCTACCTCTGCCGCCTGTTCCGGCGCTACGATCACCAAAGCCCGTATCAATATCTGCTCCGGCTCAAGATGAATTTCGCCGCCGAGCGCCTGCAGCAACCCGGCACACTGGTGAAACAGGTGGCGGAGGAGGTGGGCTTTACTGACCCGTTTCATTTCTCACGAGTGTTCCGCTCCGTGCTCGGCCGGTCACCCGCCGCCTTTCGCGGGTTGCATTAATCTCGTAATCTCGATATGGCGGTCACCAACGGCGTGACCTGTGCTCGCTCGCCAATTTCGTGCTCATCGCAAAATGGTCTGGACTGGCAAAGCTCGAACCCTGAATCATCAGCGATGTTGAAAATCCTATGCACGCTCTAACCGTGGCGGCAATCCTATTCTGTTTGGTGCCGGCAATGCTGCATGGGGCGCCGGGTTCTCCCGTGGTTATTCCCGAGGATGACTCGACTTTCACGCTCGCCAACGGCATCGTGACCGCGCAAGCCGCCAAGCGTTCCGGCGATCTGACCTTGCTCAAATACCGCGGTCTGGAAATGCTCGACATTGCCTCCGGGCGCCAGGCCGGTTATTGGTCGCACAACACGGCGCGCGGCCAGCATTTCGCGCGGATCACGATTGATCCAAAGACGAACGGCGGTGAGCGCGGCAAGGTCTCCATCTAAGGCCTTTACGATGGCACACCGCTGGGCAGCGGCCCCGGCGGCAGCGTGGCGGCCGACATAGAAATCCGCTACGCCCTCGGGCGCGGCGATTCCGGCCTTTACACCTACTCGGTTTTCTCGCACAAAACCAATTATCCCGCCACCTCGGTCGGCGAAGCGCGCTTTTGTGCCAAGCTTAACGACGCGGTTTTCGACTGGATGACCGTGGACGCCCACCGGAACCTGAAAATGCCCACTGCCTGCGATTGGAATCACGGCACGGTGATGAATTTGAAGGAAGCCCGCCGCATGAACAGCGGCCTTTACCAGGGGCAGGTCGAGCACAAATACGATTATTCGGCCGATCAATTCGACGTGCGCGCCTGGGGTTGGTCGAGCACCACAAAACAAGTCGGTTTCTGGTTCATCAATCCCTCCGTCGAATACCTCAGCGGCGGCCCGACCAAAGTCGAACTCTCCGCCCACCGCGATGCCACCTTCGACGACGCCCCCGACGCCCCCGCGCCGCCGACTTTGCTGAATTACTGGCGCGGCAGCCATTACGGCGGCAGCATCTGCTCGATTGCCCAAACCGACGCGTGGACCAAGGTCATCGGCCCGTTCTTGCTGTACTGCAACGCCGGCCCAAATCACGATGCCATGTGGAAAGACGCCCTCGCCAAAGCGGCGCAGGAATCCGCCGCTTGGCCATACGACTGGGTTTCCGGCGTGGATTACCCGCACAAGGCTCAACGCGGCACTGTTACTGGCCGGTTGGTCCTGAACGATGCGCAAGCGCCAAGAATCAAGATGTCTCGTCTGCTCGTCGGCCTGGCCGCACCGGATTATACGCCCGTGCGCATCTACCGCGGCCCAGGCAGCTTTGGCGGCTTCGGCTTGCGCGGCGGCGAGGATGCCACGAACAATCTCGGCACGAATATTTTCACCGGCGGATTTGGCCGCGGCACCAACTTCAGCGACGGGTTCACCAATCAGGGGTTTGGTCGGCGCGGGCGTTTTGGCGGGTTTTTCGGGCCACGGACGGTGGATTGGCAGAACGACGCGAAGCATTACGAATTCTGGGTGCGCGGCGACGCCAGTGGAAACTTTGCCATCCCCAACATCCGCCCTGGCACTTACACGCTTCACGCTATCGCCGACGGTGTTCTGGGTGAATTCACTTTGACGAATGTGACCGTGGCCGCCAGTCAAACCCTCAAGCTCGGAAAATTAAGCTGGCAGCCGATCCGCTTTGGCAAACAGGTTTGGGACATCGGCGTGCCCAACCGCAGCGGCGCGGAGTTTTTCAAGGGCGACGATTACTGCCACTGGGGCTGGTATCTTGAATACGCGAAACTTTTCCCGAACGATGTGAACTACGTCATTGGCCGGAGCGACTTCCGTCGAGACTGGTTTTTCGAGCAGGTGCCGCACAACGAAGACCCCGCCAACACGACCGGCGAGGGCGAGGGGCGCAGCACCACGTGGTCCATCGCCTTCAACCTTCTCAGCGCACCCCGCGGCAAGGCGACCCTGCGGCTGGCGCTCTGTGCGGCTGACACGCGAAGTCTCGCCGTTTCCGTCAACGGCCAGGCTATCGGCAGCGTCACCGGTTTGGCTCCCAATTTGAGCATCATGCGCGATGGCATTGCCGGTCACTGGTCCGAGCGCGACTTGGCGTTCGACGCGTCCCTGATGAAGGCCGGGCAAAACGTGATGAAACTAACCATTCCGGCGGGGAGACTGATCAGCGGCGTCATCTACGATTACCTGCGGCTGGAACTCGACGAATCAGCCGCACCGCCGAATCCAGCGAACTGAATTTTGAGTAGTCAACCCGGAGTCAGGCCTTTACTTTATCGTCTTTAGACATGAATAGACGCTCCTTCGACGCAGGGTGATCCCTTGGTTTTGAAAAGTGCGGAGGGGCGCAAGTTTTGAAGAGTATCATGAATGCGAGAAAGCTGATACCCGTCGGCTTCTGTTCGGTGCTTTGGCTGACTCCGACGGCCGCGCAAACGCCCGTCCAAGCCCCGCCGCCAACCCGCTGGGAACGCCGCGCGCAGGAAAAGCGGGAGCTGACCAAAGACGTAACCTGGCTCGGCCATGAGCCGCCGGTCTTTCTCTTCCGGCGCGGCGATCACTTCGACGACGAGCCGGATCGGTATGAAAAGATGTGCGACCCGGAAAATCTCAAGCGCATGGCAGCCGCCGGCGTGCGTTTCGGGCGCATCTTTTTCTATAAGGGCTTTGGCCTCGAATATGAACGGCCCCACATTGAAAAGGCCAAACGCGTCGCCGACATGATGCACCAACTCGGAATGAAGGTGGGCCTCTATATGGCCGGCACGATGTTCACCGAGACGCTTTACCGCGAAGTCCCCGAGGCGAAAAACTGGGAGCAACGCGACCAAAATAATCAATGGGTGCCGTACGGAATTCAGACCTTTCGTCATTATGCCTGCCCGAACGAACCGGCTCACCGCGAGTATTTGCAGCGCGTGCTCAAAATTGGGGTCGAGGAACTGCACGCCGACGAAATCGCGTTCGATAATATCATGTTGCAGCCGGAGCCGAAGTCCTGCCGCTGCCCGCGCTGTCAAAAGGCCTTTCGGGATTTCCTGCGCCAGCGATACCCGACCCGCGAAGCAATGCTGCGGCGCTTTGGCTTGCCGGAGGCGGATTGGATTCAGGTAAACGAATGGGACTCGCCCAGCCAACCCGAAGGGCTGACGGCGCTGAATGACCCGGTGTTGCAGGAATGGGTTCGCTTTCGTTGCGAATCGCTGGCCCGGCACGCCAATGCGCTGTACGATTACGTTAAGAGCCTCAATCCAAATGTGGCGGTGCTTTTCAACATCAAGGGAGTCTATAGCTTCAACCGTTACTGGGCCAACGCCGTGTACCACCCCCTGTATGCCGGCCACGTTGACGTGCTCTCGTTCGATACGGGGGGCTATGATGCGCGGCTGGATTCAGGGACCGGCGCGCTGGTCTCGCAAATCCGCTCGTTCAAAATGGCCCGGCGGCTGGAGGCCAGTTGTGAAGATTCGCTGCGGGACGAACTCAGTGCCGCGGTCCACATGGCCTTCGGCTACGAGAAACCGGTCGCGGGCTATCCTGGCGCACCGTTCTTCACTGGAGCACAGAATGTCTTCACCCCCATCCTGGAATTCTTCCGCGAATACCATGACCGTTTTTACACCGATACGGACAACGTAGCGGACGTAGCCGTGCTGCGGAACTGGGCCTCGATGGCCTATAGCATCAATGCGACCTGCGTTCCGGCCACCCTGATGGAGCAGGTCCTCATCCAGCACAAGATTCCTTTTGACCTGCTGTTCGACGAGCAACTGGAGCGCCTCGACCGCTACGGGGCAGTGATCTTGGCCGGGCAGGAATGCGTCGGCAACGCCCAGGCCGAGAGGCTGCTGCAGTACGTGCGGAAAGGCGGCACCCTGGTGCTCGCTGGCAATACCGCCCAATACAATGACTGGCGCGAGCGCCGGCGGGCGAATCCGCTGCTGCCGGCCCGGCACGAAGGCAAAGGGCGCATCCTTTACCTCCCCGAGATCCTTCGGGCCGATTCACGCGCGGCAAAAACTTCAGCCGGCGACCTTGATCCTGAACCGGGCACCACGCTGCAGCGGACCCAGCGCATGTCGCCTCCGCAGTGGGTCCTCCCGAAGAACCATCAGGAAATCTGCCAAACTATAGTGGAGGGCCTGCCCAAAGGCCTGTCAATCACTGCCGAAGCCCCGCTCACAACCGTGATGGAGTTGCTCACCCGCCCGAAGACACGCGAAACCATTGCTCATTTCGTCAACTTCGACCGTCAGCACCCGGTCGCGCCGTTCCGCGTGACAATGCGCAAGCAATTCGCTGGCAGGGTCAAGTCCGTGCTGTGCTTCTCGCCGGAAAGGGATGAGCCCGTGACGCTGCCATACGACGAATCGGGAGAAACAGTGGTCTTCACTGGGCCCGGGATGAAACTGTACTCAATGGTCGTCCTCACACAAGAATAAGGTAATCAAGCTGCCAAACGGCAGCCCAACGGCTACGGCGTACGCATCGGGCCATCGGCGACTACCGGCTCTGCCCGTACGCTACGTTACCCCATTCCCGCCTCTGGGCGCTTAATTTGCTGCCGCAGCGTTCGGGGTGACCAGTATGCCCACTGTGTTCTCAACCCCCTCCGTGTTGAGCACTGCAAAATGAAAAGCGGCCCGACCCGTAAAATTCGGCCGGGGTGTCACGCGCGTTCTGCCGCCATCCGGCAATAATTGCACCACGCAGTTCGTCGCCGCGGACACCCTGAACCGTGGGTCCGCGATGCCCCCGGCGAACGGTCGCAGATTCACCTCGACCGGCTTATCCCACATGGTGACTGCGTGTGGCGCCGCAAGCCAGTTCAGGTACTCTTCAAGCTCCGTGTAGCCGGAGGCCGCCAGGTTGTTGCCGTCGGCCAGCTTGGGATTCAGGCCGTTGGCCGTTTCCCAGAAATCCGGCATCCCGTCGCCGTCGGTGTCAGGCGGCGCGGGTCCGCCCGTGAGCGCGCCAAAGCCCCCCATCTCCTCCGGGTCGCGGACCGTTTGCCCCCGCCGGCCAAGCGAGGTCAGGTCGTCGATCAGCCGCCGATCCACCGCGTCGCGAGGCAAAGAAGCGCCGGCGCCGGCCACGACTTTCTCATAAGCCAGCCGCGCCGGGTCCGGGGTGAACGGCGCGCCGAAGGGCACCGTTGGTGAGGCGACCAGCGTGGGCGCATTCTCCCGGCCAAAATCCGCCGGCGTCACCACTCTACCGTTGAGTTCCCCGTCGCAGTTGAGGTCCACGAAGTTGCCGCTTTGATAGAGGAAATCCGTGGGTTTGAATTCGCCGACGAAATGGCTGCTCGAGGAGGGGCCTTTGATGAAATAGTTGTTGATCAGATCGGCGTAGTGGGTGGTGCGCGAATGACCGCCGACGTAGCCGGTCACACCCCAGTTATAGACGACGTTGTTGATGTACTGGACGGTGCCCTTGGCCTTGGGATTGCGGCTCTGGTTGCTGATCCAGAGATTGCGGATGAAGGAGATGTTCTCGCTTTGGCAGAGGCAGCCAAACCGCTGCGGCGACACGCCCGGCCCGATAATGCAATCCTGGAACGTGATGTTCCGGCAGCGGTTCATATCCACCGTGTCCCACCGGCCCCACTGAACGGAAACATGGTCAAAGATCATGTCTTGCCCGCCGGTGATGTTGAGGGCGCTCTTCTTCTCCTGCCGCGTGGCCAAGCCCTGCCGGATGCGGACGTGACGGATGATGACATTGTGGGCGCCCGAGAAGGAAACCTCGGCACCGCGAAGGCCAACGCCGTCGCCGGGCGCGGTTTGGCCCGCAATAGTCAGGTCGCTGCCGACCCGCAGGATGCTCTGTAGGCTGATGTAGCCGCCGACATCGAACACCACGGTGCGCGGGCCGGCCGCGTGCTCGACGCCTTCGCGCAGCGAACCCGGGCCGCGGTCATTGAGGTTCGTCACATGATAAACTGCGCCGCCCCGCCCCCCGGTGGCGATGCTCCCGAAGCCCTGCGCGCCGGGAAAAGCGGGGAGATTAGCTTGGGTGCCAGACAGCGGCAGTGCCACTGCGGCAGTCGATGGAGGGGTGCCGTCCGGGACGGAGTTTGCTGCAACCGAATCCGCCGGCGGCACAAAGGCCGGCAGTGCCAACACGAACTTGTTGTCTCCATGTTTGAGAATTCGCGTGGCCGAAATGTTGCTCTCCTCGTCGGCCAGCGTCGCTGCCGCGACGAGCGCGTTGAGCAACCAGGCGCAGAGCACCGGAGGGAATGAAGAATGGAGAAGGACGAAGGACGAATCAACGGGGCGCGGGTTGAGCAACGAGGCAGCCTTGGCAGCCGCGTCCAAACGGTGACGTTTTGTGTTTCCGATTTGACCGAAGAACAGCTTTTCCATGCTACGGGATGCGAATCAGGTAGCACCGCTGCGTAAAATTCGTCGCCTGCAAATCGTCGAACACGACGGGGCCGGCGCCGAACATACCTGAGCCGAGCAATGTCCAACTCGTCACCGGCGTGAGCTGAACGTTCGTGCTGACGCGGATTTCGTACGTCTGGCCGGCCAAGCCGGAAAAGTTCAGCCGGAAGCTTCCATCACCCAGCGGCGCAAAGGAGTTGATGACGGGCCGTCCCAGGGCGATGACCTTCAGCGTGCCGTCGGTGTTTACCGTGCTCGTATCCCACACGAGGCCGGTGGTGAGGGCGGGCAGCACAAAGGCGCTGAACGATCCGGCGTGGCTCGCCGCGTTCAACAGCGGGAAGCTGTCGTTCACCGCCAGCGCGGCAGCACCGATGTTGGTGACGATGAGAGTGCCCCCGTTGGTCAGCGCGCCGAGGACGACCACCGAATCGTTCGTCAGCGGCAAGTGGCTAATTCCAAAAATGTTCGTGCAACCCGCCGCAAGCGTCAGCGAGTTGCTGAAGGTGAGCGTGCCGATGGACCCGCCGGGTGCGAGCGTCGCGCCGCTGCCGACGGCAAACTTCCCGTTCACGGCGCCGTGACCCAACAGGGTACGTCCGAAACCCAGGGTGAAACCGCTTGATAAGGCGTTCACATCAAACACTCCCGCGACGATGTTGAGATTGATGGTGCCCGTAAGCAGCCCGGAGGCCGCCAATGCCAATGTCCCATTGCTGATGGTGGTGCCGCCGGTATAGGTGTTCGTACCGCTCAAAGTGAGCGTGCCGACAGCGCTGACGGACAAAGTGCCCAGCCCGCTGATCGTGTTGCTGTAAGTCTGGGATGACGAGGGAGCCAATATAAGCGCCGCGTTGTTCGTGACGTCGCTGGAGGGCAAGGAGCCGCCGAGTTGGAGCGAGCCGGCGTTTACCGTCGTGAGGCCGCTGTAGGCATGCGTGCCGGTTAAGGTCGCTGCGCCCGCGCCGTTCTTGGTGACTGTGCCGGGACCGGTAATGTTGACGGAACTGCTCAACGTGCCCGGCGTGGCATAGACCAGCGTGTCATGGTTCGTGACGTTGCCGGTCAGACCGCCGTTGTACGAAACGCCATCGCCAATTTGCAACACACCGTTGCTGATGGTCGTGCCGCCGCTGAAAGTGTTGGTCGTATCGAGGATCAGTTTTCCGGAACTGGTCTTGAATAACGCCGTCCCACCACCCAGAAACCCGCCGCCGCCAAAAGTGTAATCCTGCTGCGCCAGAACATAAACCGTCCCGGCGGAGAGCGAGCCGGTGAGGGAGATGGCCGGACTATTCGAGCCGTTGTCGTCGAACGTGACGTTGTCGCCCGAGGCGAAGGCGACCAGATTAGTGCCGTTCAGCCAATTGGTTCCGGCGCCCACTGCCCACAGGTTGGCCACACCGTCACCTCGCCAGATCAGGTTCGGCGGCTGGGTCGCTCCTGAGACGAGCACGGTGACAGTGTTGGTGAAGGCGCTGCCGTCGGAAGCGACGACGCTGAATTGAAAGCTGGCGAGGCCGGAAAACCCGGTCATCGGTGTGAAATGCGCGATATGACGACTGTTGAGTGTGACGACGCCGTTGCTCGCGTTGTTTGCGGAATAGGCGGGGCTTCCATTGGTGAAACCACCCGTGTATTGCCACAGATCCACGTCCACGGATGTGTTCGTGGTCGTTAAGGCGTGCGGGTCCGCCAGCCAGTTCAAATAATGCTCGATGTTTGCGTAGCCGTCGGCGGCGATGGTCATGGCGTCGTTGCTGTTCGGGTTCAGGCCGACGGCTCTTTCCCAATAATCCGGCATGCCGTCGCCATCAGAATCGAGCGCGGACGCGCCGCCGTTGATGATACCGTAACCGCTGTTACCCAGCCCGGTGTTAGTTTGGCTGTTAAACAATTGGCCGGCCGTGCCGAGCGAAGTTACGTTGCCGATGACTTGTGAGTCCACCTGGTCTCGTGGAAAGGTGCCACACATGGAAACATCGTAACGATAGGCCCTCACGGTGGTGAACGTAGGAATGGTCGGCGTCAAGGCTGACCACGGCGAGGCCAGGATGTTGCCGCCGCCCCCGGGAATCGTCGTGTCGCCGTTTAACGTTCCATCGTTGTCGCTGTCTCGGAGGTTGCCAGTATAGTAGAGATTCTGCGCTATGCCGCCGTTAATCTGGTAAAAATCGTCCCCCGCGCTGGTGGTGGACGGGCCAGTGATAAAATAATTGTTGATAATATCGTGAGAATGAACACCGCTGGTATCGCCGCAGGTGTAGCCAGCCTGATAATTATAGACGACATTGTTGATATAAATCGTGTCGGCCTTGGCCAAGGGCTGACGGTTGTGGGCATTCACCCAGACATTTCTAATCCAACTGACATCATAGCCTTCATGGTGTGCGCCGAACCGCTGGTTGATGGGATCGGCGATGATCGAGTTCTGCACGGTAAAGGTTGCGGTATTCACAGCATTAATGCTGTCCCATGAACCGAATTCCACCGAGATATGGTCAAAAATCATGTTGTTGGCCGGACTGGCGCTGCTGGAGGCGTCGAGATTGATGGCGCTCTGTCCGCTATTGTCCGGGTTGCTGCCGTTGTGGACATCCCCCTGGCGGAAGCGCACATGGCGGCAAATGATATTACTACATCCGTAAAACGACACTTCCGCGCCCATGATGCCAATGCCGTCACCGGGCGCCGTTTGCCCGGCAATCGTGAGACTGCTGCTGGCAGACACGGCTGTGAGCAGATTGATATAACCGCCCACATCGAAGACGATGATGCGCCCGCTTTGGCTCACGGCGTCGCGGAACGAACCGGGGCCGCTGTCAGCCAGCGTCGTGACGTGATAGACGGTGCCGGCTCGCCCGCCCGTGGCATTGGCGCCGAAGCCCTGCGCGCCGGGAAACGCCGGCGTTTGGGCAAGAGTTGCGGCGGGCATGAAAAAGGCGAGTAAGAGCGCTGTGGGAACGGTTCTCACACCAATGCAGTTTTCAAATATTCCGGCTCGTTACGGTAGGCGCCTGGTTTTGTGTTCGACCGGTTATCGCGGGTTTGGATGTTTTCTGGCAGCGCCAAAGACGTCATTGTGTGTGAGAACATAGCGGGTGAGTCGGGGTTTGCCATCGCCAGTTATGGTGATGCCGTTGGCCAGTCCGGAGAGATGAGTGGCCCTGCAAGGCCATCTCACGAGCCGGGGCTGGCGGCGACTGGCGTCAAGGTCACAGGCCCCAGCAGGCCTGAATCGGTCAGCGACCAGCTCGAGGCGTCAAAGGGTTTGCCGTCGAGGTTGACCATGTTGATGTCGTAGAAGCTCTTCCATTTCACACCACGTTGATCCAGATCACGAATTCGGTTCGCAGACACGTTCGTGACCTCGACTTCAAAGCGGTTGCCTTTTGACTTGAGCGCGGTTGTCACCACGCGGAACGGCGAGGCAATGATTGTGCCGAAGTCCTGGCCATTGAGGCGGACGCGGGCGCTCTGGCAGACCTTGCCCAGGTCGAGCCAACAAGGCCCGGCGCACTGCGGCGGGGCATCAAAACTCAGCGAGTAAAGCGCCGTCCCGGCGAAGCGCTGCGCGTTTGTATCGCTCAAGTTAGTCCATGAAGCCAGGTATTGTGTTTCGAATGGCGCTGGCAATTCCGGGCCGCCCTGAATGAACTTCACCCGCCAAGTGCCCGCCAGCTCGACAGGTTGGCCGGATGCTTCCCACCAGACCCACTTTGCTGTTTCCGGCTGGCGTTCTGCGAAGCAGCGCAGGATCAGGGATTCGCCGGGCTGGAGGCAGAGGTAAACTTCCGTTCCGTCCTGTGCGTCTTTGCGCAGCGCGCCAGCGCCCGTCCGGCCGCTCAGTGGATCCATGACGTCAACGGATTGAGCGCGCGCCGCCAGTTGCACCCAGCCTTTGACCTCCTTCTGTTCGGAACGGTTGGCGACGAAGTAGTAACCTCCGCCTTTGCACGCACGGCGAATGCACATCAAGCCCGGCTGATCGAACATTGGCTCGCGAGGCACCTCTGCGGCAGCCAGCGCCGGCGCCAGGTCGCCCACCAGCACCCGGCCCTCGGATACCTTCACCTCTTGCAAATTCTCATTGGCCGCAGCCTCTGGCATGATTCGAGCAAGGAGCTTCTTGAACTCAGCCCGCCGCTCTTCCAGGCGGTCCCAGCCAGGCACATCGGTGGGTAATTGTTTCTCGAAGATGACAGTCGCGCCCGTTTCGGCCAGCGCCAGCAGCTTCGCCAACGTCTCGACCGGCAGATGCTGCGTCGGGGGAACCACCATCACGCGGTACTGACCCCCGGGCAGCTTGATTTCATCTTTGGCAGCCGTGGCGGTCTGTAACTGGCGGTCGGAGACATAGTCGAAGGCGTAACCGCGATTCCAAAGCAATTCGGCTGTCTTGCCGATGGGCTGGGCCTCGAACCATTCGCGCCTATGCACTGTCATAGGCAGGACCGAGCCGGTCGGGTTGTGCCAGAAATCATGGATGGGCCAGTAGAGCAGGACATCGTTGTCGGGCTGGCCGGATTGAAGGACTGACTGGCAACGCGTCGCGTAGGCATTAAGGGCCGCCGCGTCCCGCCAGATCGAGTTGCGCGGGTTCATCTCGTACGAGGCATAAAAGTGCCACCCCGGCCAACCGGCCTCGTCCGGGGAGTAGCACGCGCCGTGATAGAAGACGTGGTTGACCCCGGCCAGAAACATGTCGTCCAGCAGGTACTTCATGTCGGCCAGCGTCTCGGTGAAATGCTCTTTCAGCCAAGTGCCCGTCTCGGCCGCGACGAGGTTCTTGCCGGTGACGTGCGCGGTCGCGGAGGCAAACTTCGAGACCAGCTTGTTGCGGTCCCGATAAAACATCTCCGTCTCGGGGATGTCCGCGACGGCGTAGAGGTCGAGCCAGTTACCCGGCGAACCGTGGGCCTGGTGGCGGGTAAGGAACCCGCGGGCGTGCGACCACTTCACCCAGAGCGGCAGGGATTCCTCGGCCATGAGGTCTGAGATGGTCTCGCGGTAGTCGGATTTGACCCGGGCGATGTGGTCCTGAAGGGGGTCGAGAGCCAGGGAGCGGGGGGCGAGGGACGGGTGATTGGTAATGGGTAATTGGTCGCGGAAAAGGGCGGGTAATTCGGTTTGCAGGCGATAGCCGCGGCGTTTGACAAACGAAGCGAAGAAGTCCGGCGCCCAGTCGGAGCGATATTCGTAGGAGTCTTGATACATCGCCCGCGGTTTGGCGCCGGCGTAGTGGTCGAAGGCGTCGTCAAACCAGCGCAGGTAATGGCGCATCGCCTCGGGATAAAACAGGTTAAGCATGTGCCCCTGGCCGCCCGGGGCGGCGCGCTTCACCTTCTGGCCCGAGGGACGCTGGGAGACGGCATAGACCTGCCAGGCGCCGCTGTCCGGAGACCAATCCACTGCGCCATCGCTGGTGATTCGGCCGGTCAGGTCCACGCATTTGGCGTCAGTCGAAAACGCCACGAGTGCTTGCGTTCGTTTTGGATCCATCTTCTGCGACAGTCTGGCGCCGGCGGCAACGTCGAAGGTCTTGACGATGGCCAGGGCGTTAGCCTCCACTTCGGTGACCTGCGGGCCGCCAAAGCACCAACCGGTGCCGGTGGTCATGTCCACGCCCATTCCCAACCGGCGGGCTTCGGTCACCGTGTGGTCCAGCATCTCCATCCACTTTGGGCTAAGGTAGCTGATGTATTTGTCCTCCCACCCTTTGGCACCGTAGATGGGAATGATGTGAACGCCCCCCAAACCTGCGTCATGATACCGCTCCAACTCGCGCGTCAGGTTGGTCCGATCTACAGCGCTGCCCATCCACCACCAATAGGCCCAGGGGCGAGTCTGGGCTGAGGGAGCGGACCAGACGGCGACTCCCGGAGTGTCCTCGTGAGCCTTATTTTCGATCAGTTGGCGAGGACCTGCGCCGTCGAGCGACCGCTGGGCGGCACATAATGAACCGCAAGTGAAAAGTAGAAGCCGAGTAGAAATCCAGAGGCTCTTAAGCATATTGTTATCAGGCAATGAGAAAAGCCGGGAGACTATCCATGCAAATTTCAAGTTAACCCAGGTTTGACCAGGGTTTCATTTTGCAACTTCGACGGCGTAAACCTGGGCGCTGCCATCGAAGTTGCCGCGGAATACAATCCATTTCCCATCGGGCGTGAAGTTGACATTCGGTTCGAGCAGGTAATCGTGTTTTGACATATTGACCAACTTCTCCGCGCGGAGGGTGCCATCCGGCTGCGCGGTGAAGAGCCAGATCCATTTGCCGTTCGTGGCGTGAGCGACCATGTTGGGCCCGCCGCCATCCCCGGCGAACAGCTTGCCGTCGGGCGAAATGTTGTAATGCACCGACCATTGGTCGCGCTTTACGGGATAGCAGGTTTCCCTGCCCGTAGCCACGTCCACGCCGGCCAAAAAGAAGCGCTCGCTGCGCGGCACTTGCAGATCAAACCAGATGGTCTGGCCATCCGGACTCCAGAACTCGTGTCCGGCAATCTCCATCGGGATGGCGCGTTGGTGCATCAGCCGCAGCCCGCTCCCATCGGTACGGATGTTCCAGATGCGGTCCAGTTTGTGCCAGGGGCCTTCGTGGCAGAACATCAGCAATCCCGGATCGGCAGGTGAGAACTGGACATGGCCCAGCCAGCCTTCGTAGCGGTAGAAGATGTTGGTCTGGCCGGTCGTCAGATTGACCGTGAACAGACATTGTGGGCGCCGGGCTTCGTAGTTTTTTTCGAACCACGACGATTTTGGTCCGCTGCGGTCAATCGCCGGTCCCCCCCCCGCCACGAACGTGCCGGCCATGAGGGTTTCATCCGCATTGAGGGTCGCGGCGCCCCCGCGGGGCGGGAGTTGAGCGAGCATTTTGGTTTCGTGCGTATCGAGGTGCGTGGCATAGAGCGCGCCGCCGCGCTGATAATAGACCCGGCGGCTGCGACGGCTGACCACCGCGCCGCCGACGCCCGGCTCGGTCAGCGGTTCGATCTTGCGTGTGGCCCAGTCCAAAACGACCAGCCGGTTCCTGGCGCCGGGAACGGAGTTCTCGAAGACCATTTTGTCGCCTTCGCGGGTGAAGGCGTTCTGGTGAAAATAGAGGCTTTCGCTCCAGCCGGGCACGCGGGACAGGCGCACGACGCGATGGCCAGTGGCCGGGTCAACCCACTCATCCCTCAGTGCGGGGGTTGCGGTGTCTTGAGAGATCCTGCAACCCGTGACCAGGCAGCCCAACAAGGCGGCAGCCGCCATAACCACTCGCGGAGTGTGTGCGCTCCGCTCAATGCCAATTTGGTTCGTTGGGTTGGAAATCTGCATCACGGTGCTTTGCGAAGGTCCTCGTAGCGGACGGTCCACTGGCCATTGTCGGGAAACCCGGGGGCGGGCCGGTTCGGGGCGCCGTCCCAGCCGGCGGCCATCATCGCCGCTGCGTAAAGCAGGCCGCCGTTGCCGGGCAGGTAGATCGTCAGGCCCGGTCGCTGGTGGTTGTGGCCGTTGAGGCGGTACTGGTTCTTGGGCGTGTCGAGCAGCAGGGCGTCCACAGCCCGTTCCGGTTCGCCCAGGCGGGCGGCGCACATCGCGACCATCGGGTAATCCCAGCCCCACGTGTCGGGCCAATTCCAATTGTCGCCAATCCAGTGCAACGTGCGGCACATCCGTTCCGGCTCGACGCCCGGCCCGGGCAACCAGCCCAAAGCCGCCGTAACCGACGGATGATCATGGTTCCATTTCTTTTGCGAGTAGGTTTCCGGGGCGGTTTCGGCAAAAAGATATTTGTCGTCCGCCACCGGCGGTCGGGCCAGGTCTCGGAGCACTTGATCCCACCTGGCGACGCGCGGCAAGCCGAGGCGTTGACGCCATTGCTGGGCCGTTTCGAGGCCCCAGTGCCAGTAGGTGAGCTCGAAGGTTGGATTCATCGTGCGGTCCTTGGGGAAGATTTCCTGGGCGCATTGAAGCGTCGGCCCGAGCACGTAACGCTTTCCCGCCTCGTCCCAGGCGGCATAGGACGACATGAACTCGGCGGTTTGGGAAACGACGTCCTGGAACTTTTCCAACGTTGCGCGATCGGGGTGCGTGCGGTAGCAGAGCTCGGCGTAGAAGATCGGGTGCGGCTGCTGCCAGATGAGAAACGGCCCGACGGGCGAGGGGGATTCGGCACCGCTGGGGCTGGTCATTTTCGGCCAGCGCGCGCCGGTGTAACCCTGGCGTTTGGCGGTGGCTTGGGCGCGCGGCAGGATGGCCTGGTAGTAGCCAAGACTGCGTTCGAGCAGCGGCAGGCGATCCCAGAGCGCGAAATGCGCCGCGTGCCACCAGTGCATTTCAAGGTGGAACTTGCCTTCCCAACTGTTGTAGGTGAGGCCCGTTTCCTGCGGCGGCAGGCTGCCGGCGCACTGGATGGCGGTGAGGTATTGCGACAGCACAATCCGGCGTTCCAGCTCGCGCCAGCGGGGGTCGAGGCTGGCGGAGAGATCCATCGCGCCGCCGGTGCGCCAAAAATGGTTCCAATGCCCGCTGGCAGCGGTGCGCGTCTGCTCAAACGTCGGAAGGCTACCGGTCAAGGGTCCTGGTGCAAACGCGCAGACGAATTCCAGTGTGTCGTCGAGCGGCGCGGCGGGGGTCTCCTTGGGTTTGGCGAGCGCCACCCGGTACTCGTGCCTCGCGACTTCGGAAAGGGTGGCGTTCGACGACCAGGCGGCTGCGGCGTAGTAGATCGTATCATCGAGCTGCCGGTCGAAAGAGGCCGTGTTGAGGCCCGGTCGAGACAGCTTCGTCGTGTGCGCCTCCGGCTTGCTCCAATCCGCGGTGACGGTCGCGCCGGTGCCGTACGGGAAATGGAGCTTGATGGCGACACGGCCCTCCTTGAGCAGCGGGGAGACCACGCGGACGGCGAGCAAATCCTGTTCGGGATGGCAGACGGTCTGCACCTCGACCAGCCGACCCTCAAACTGGAAGCGGCTGAGCAGCGCGCCGTTCCACAGGTCCAACGTTTGTTCGAAGTTGCTCAGGTCGTTGGTGCGGGCGGCGCTGCCGTCGGCCTTTGTCAACACCAGGCCAAGGCGGCCCAGGTGCAGCCGGTGCGGGTTGCCGCGCAGCCAGTTGATTTCCGGCGTGCGCTGGTTGTGGGGGACATCCGCATAACCGACCTTGCGCCCGTGGCTGTCGAACTCTTTGAAGTGGAATTTCTCGGTGCTCCAGCCTTCGGGGTTCGGAAAGCTGTGCCAGCCCCATTGCGAAAGCGTGCCTAGCGGGATCGTCTTCGTGAAGGCCTCCGCGAAAGTCTGCAGACCGGTGGCGTCGGCCGTGAAGGCGAACTCGCCATTCCCGACCGAGAGCGGATTCTCCGGGTCGAACCCGCGCAGGACGGGGTTGTGGCGGGTGACCAGCGCTTGGCGGTCAATGCGCCCACCACCCCCTTCAGTCGAAGCGGCGGCGACGGGCTGCGTAACCGACAGGCAGCCAAGGAAGCAGCCGGTGGCGATGAGACCTCCAAGGCCGAGGAGGCTCCTGGCCGTGGCATCGCTGAACCGGCTCCTGATGGCCCGAATCAAAGGGGTCAAAGTTTCCATGTGTCGCAGTTCATCAGCCCTGGTCATCGGACCTTGGCGGAAGCGGAGCCCACAGCCGCTACCGGGCCAGCCAGCCTCCGTCCACCGCGAGGGTGTAGCCGGTCACGTAATCGGAGGCGCTGGAAGCCAGGAGCACCAGTGCCCCCTGCAAGTCTTCGGGTTCGCCCCAACGACCGGCGGGGATGCGACCGAGGATCTCGGCACTGCGCTGCGGGTCGGCGCGCAAAGGGGCCGTGTTGTCGGTGGCCATGTAGCCCGGGGCGATTGCATTTACGTTGATGCGGTGCGGCGCCAGTTCGTTGGCCATCAGCCGGGTCAGACCCATGACCGCGCTCTTGGCCGCGGTGTACGACGGCACACGGATACCCCCCTGGAACGACAGCAGCGAGGCGATATTGATGATTTTGCCCCCGCGCCCCTGCTTGACCATTTGCCGGGCGACCGCCTGGCTCAGGAAGAAGACGGCGCTCTCGTTGATCTGAATGACTTCGTCCCAATCCTTTTCAGTGAAGTCGAGCAGCGGCGCGCGGCGGATGATGCCGGCGTTGTTGAGCAGGATGTCAATGCCGCCGAGTTCCTTGACGGTGGAATCAACGATGCGCTGCACGGCGGCGCGTTCGAGCAGGTTGGCCTGGATCTGGCAGGCGCGGCGTCCCAGCGCGCGCACGCACTGAGCGGTTTCCTCGGTGCTGATGAGGTCCACCAGAGCGAGGTCAGCGCCCGCTTCAGCAAAACCGAGCGCAGCGCCCTGCCCCAGGCCGCGGCCGGCTCCCGTTACCAGAGCCACTTTCCCGTTCAATTGGAATTGATCAAGTATCATAGGTTATGGAGTTCCGAATTACGAAAGGCGCAGTGCGAGGCAATTCAGCGCAGTTGATCCAACGGCGCCGGGTCCATGTCTTCAAAGGTCTGGTTCTCGCCACCCATGCCCCAACAGAAGGAGTAAGCGCCGGTGCCGCAGGCACAGTGAATGGACCAACTCGGCGAGATCACGACCTGGCGGTCAGCCATGATCAGATGTCGTGTCTGCTGCGGGGTCCCCAGGAAGTGCACCACCCGCCGGCTAGGGCTGAGATCGAAATACATGTAAATTTCCGAGCGCCGCGCATGGGTGTGGGGCGGCATCGTGTTCCAGACCGAGCCTTCCTGGAGTTGCGTAAAGCCCATGACCAGTTGGCAGCTCTTGATCCCGCCGGTATGGATGTATTTGTGAATTGTGCGGCGGTTCGCATCCGCGACGGTGCCCAGTTCGACTTTCGCCGCTTCGGCCAAATGCGCGAGCCGGGTGGGATACGCGGCATGGGCGGGATAACTGAGCAGGTAAAAGGCCGCGGGGCTGGCCGCCTCGCTGCTGGTAAAGGAAACGTTCTGGCTGCCCCGCCCCACATACAGGCAATCCAGCTTGGCCATCTCGAACTGCTGGCCGTCCACCGCCACCGCGCCGTGGCCGCCGATGTTCAGCACCCCCAGCTCTCTGCGCTCACAAAAACAGGCGGCCCGCAATTCCGCATCCGCCGTGAGTTTAAGGGGCGAACTGGTTGGCACGGCGGAGCCGACGATGGCGCGGTCGGCGTCAGTATAGACGAGTTCGACCCGCCCCGGCGGGAACAGCGATTCCAGCAACAAAGCGGCGCGCAACTGGTCTGTGGTGAGCGTGGGATACTCGGTTTGGCTTGGCGAAAGACGGGTCTGCATAAAAGGACAATTGGGGATTCAGAGTGTTCATGCAAGGCGAATTAGACCCGAAAGCAAACCGCCAGGGAAGACTGATTTGCCGAAGAATCTGCCGGATCGCGGGCTCTGCGACCACCATTCCCTTGTCCCGAGCGTGGCAACGCGATACGCTCCAGCCATCATGAAAACTTTTGCGGCCCTCAACCACACCTGGAGCGGGGTAACTTTGAAGAAGTAGGACGCTGAACCAGCCTCCAACCCCCATGAAAGACATCAAGAAATGGATAGCTCCCCTGGCGGCTTCGGTCGTCCTCATGAGCGGGGACGGCCTTCTCGCCCAGGACTGGCCGCAGTGGCGCGGCGTGAATCGTGATGGGAAAGTCACCGGGTTCAGCGCGCCACCGACCTGGCCGACGAACCTTATCCGGAGATGGCAAGCGACCGTCGGCAAGGGTGACGCGTCGCCCATTCTCGCCGGAGAGAGGCTCTACGCCTTCGGCCGGCAGGAGGCAAATGAGGTCGTGCTGTGCCTCGACGCAACTAGCGGCAAGACGCTTTGGGAGGCGAAGTATCCGGCGGGCCGAGTTGTCACCGGCCCGGCTGCCGGTCATCCTGGCCCGCGCAGCACACCTGTGGCTGCTGGGGGGAAGGTTTGCACCCTGGGGATTGGAAGTGTGCTGTCCTGTTTCGATGCCGCCAAGGGCGCGGTCCTCTGGCGCAAACAGTCCACCAACGACTACCTCGGCGCCTCAACCAAGTCTGATTCCTCCATGTCGCCCATTGTCGTGGACGGACGCTGCATTGTTCATGTCGGTGAAGGGACCAATGGAGCCGTAATCGCGTTCGAGCTGGCCAGCGGCGAACCCAAGTGGAAATGGGACGGCGACGGCCCGGCGAATTCTTCCCCTGTGGTTATGACTGTCGGAGGCAAGAAGCAACTCGTCACCTTGACGGCAAAGAAGCTGGTCGGTCTTGACCTGGCCAATGGCAAGCTGCTGTGGCAGGTGCCCTTCGAGGCCGCCCAGGGGAACAACACCACCCCCATTATCGATGGCTCGAGGGTTGTTTACACCGGCCATGGCAAGGGGTTGTTCGCCGTGAAGATCGAGCCGCAGGGTGAAAGCTTCAGCGCGACACCGCTTTGGACGAACCAGCAAGTCGGCACGCGGTTCACGACCCCGGTTCTCAAGGATGGCCTGCTCTATGGCTACAACGGCAGCTTCTTCTGTGCCAGCGCCCAGACCGGCGCGACGCTCTGGACGGACGCCGCGAAGCGGGGCCAGAGTGCTGCGATGCTCGATGCCGGGTCGGTGATCCTGGCGCTGACCCTCAACGGCGAGTTGGTCGCCTTCAAGCCCAGCAGCACGGATTACATCGAACTCGCGCGCATCAAGGTGGCCGATTCCGAAACCTGGGCGCACCCGGTCGTCGCGGGCGACAGGGTTTTCGTTAAGGACCGCGAGAGAATGAATTTGTGGAGCATGGGAAACGATTGATGAGGAGAAAGACAAGGGATGCCCGTTGAAAAGGTTTGTTACTCGTTTGTGGAAAGACCGGCAGGGTTGTCGGCCTGAATCGCAAGTTTGAGGCGTTTCGTATTATCTTTTGATAGCGCCCGCGACGATTTTTTGAGAAGATGCGCTGCGGCACAGTCAATGATGCTTTATGAAACGGAACTTAAGAATAGCCATCAACCTGCTTCTCCTCGGGTTGCTTACAGCCGTGACAACCCATGGGGCGGAAACCAACGGATCAAGCGTGAACTTCTCTGGATTTGACCAGGTTTTCTACAATGTGCGGGCGTTCGGCGCGCTCGGTGACGGAATGACTCTCGACAGCCCGGCCATTGATCGGGCCATTGCCGCCTGCGCGAGGGCTGGCGGCGGCACGGTTTACGTTCCCGCCGGCACTTATCTTTCGGGCAGCATTCACCTGAAGAGCCACATTAACCTGTGCCTCTCGGCGGGGGCCGTGATTCTGGGTGCCCCCCAGGAAATGAAGGCCTACGATCCCGCCGAGCCATTTCCCTGGCCGGCCTACCAGGATGGCGGGCACACTTATTTTCATAACAGCCTCATCTGGGGCGAAAACCTGACCAACGTTTCCATCACTGGACAGGGGATGATCAATGGCGGGGAACTCGTCAAAAACGCAAATGTGCTCGACCGGATCAGCGGCTTTGCCAGCTTCGGAAAAACCAATGCCACGCCCGAGCCTTATCCCGAGCCAAACGCGCTTCGGGTCGGGAACAAGGCTATCGCCTTGAAGAATTGCCGTCAGGTCCTGTTGCGCGACATTACCATCTATCATGGCGGGCATTTCGCCCTGCTGGCCACCGGTTGCGATCAATTGACGATTGATAACCTTACCGTGGATACCAATCGTGATGGTTTGGACATTGATTGCTGTCGAAATGTTGTCGTTTCGAACTGCCGGATCAATTCTCCCCATGACGATGCGATTTGTCCGAAAAGCAGCTACGCGCTCGGCCGAAACGTCATCACGGAAAATCTCACCATTGTCAATTGCCAGGTCTCCGGTTTCGAAGAGGGGACGCTGCTGGATGGAACGATGAGGCCCAGCAAGCAGCGGAACGGGCGGATCAAGTTTGGGACCGAGGCCAACGGGGGATTCCGCAACTGCACCGTGGCCAATTGCGCGTTCCGTTGCTGCCGGGGCCTGGCGCTCGAAGAAGTGGATGGCGGCATCCTCGAAAACATCACCATCAACAACCTGACGATGATGGATACGGCGCAGTACCCAGTTTACATCACGCTGGGAAAACGCAATCGCGGACCTAACGTGACCGCTCCGGGCAAGTTGCGAAACATCCTGATTTCAAACGTCATCGCCACGGAAATTGAACCAAAGAGCGGAATCCAGATCACCGGCATTCCCGGGCAGAACATCGAGAACGTGCGGTTGGAAAACATCCGGCTCGTGTTCAAAGGCGGAGGCACCCGCGAAGACGCCAACCGGGTTCCGCCCGAAATCGGGCAGGGTTATCCGGAGCCGAGCAAGCTTGGGGTGATGCCGGGGTATGGTTTGTTTGCCCGGCATGTCCGGGATCTCGAGCTGGCAAATATCCGTTTGAGTGTCACCGGTGCGGAGCTGCGGCCGGCGCTGGCTTGCGTAGACGTTGAAGGCCTGGAGATTGAAAACTGCAAGGCGCAGACCGCCGAAGGCGTAAACGCGACCCGGTTTGAAAACGTCCGACGGCTCGTAGTGCGGAATTCGCCTGACCTGCAGCCGGCAGCGAAATAGCTACCAACGGGGATTGCAGATCCACGTCCGCCCCGTGAGTGCCGCAGCAGGAACATTGACTGCGGCATTGCCTCCCTTCTGGGAGAATACCCAACGTGTCTTGTCGCTGGTGTTTGGCTGGCTCCACGCTCAAACAAACGCTTCGTAACCCAGAAATCTACCGAATGTCAATGTTGACTGGTAAACTAAGTTGCAGGCCGCGCGACGAGAGGCCGTTGGCGGCAAAGGCCAGGGCGGCGCCGATCACCGCCACCAACGCGCCTTCCTGCAAAACTCTTTTCACCTAATGGCCGGCAGGCAGGGGCGGCGGAGTGGCCGCGGAAGATGAAACCGGCTTCGCCGGCGGGGTTGGCCGCACGGGCGGCGGAGCCGGACGCGGCTTTTGCATGACCGGGACCTTGACGACCGGGAACTTCGGGTTGCTCGATTTGACCGTCAACTCGACTTGCTGCCCGGGAGGGACCTCGAATCCCTGCGGGAAGGCCAGCAATGCGGTAAACGACCTGCCGGGCTGCATCTCCTGGATCCGAGCTTCCACCCCCGGCACGTTCACGACCGGTTCGGACAACGTCAGGTCGTTCGTGCTCCGGTTCTGGATCGCCACGGAGTTTGTTACCGCGTTCGCCAGCGGCCCCGGAGCCAGCGTGATGTAGGAAGGGATCACCATGACCGCCGGCTGCGCGTTGACCGCGACGGGCACCGTGAGGACCGCCAGGTTGGTCCAGGAGGTCCGCAAACTGACCTGCCCTTGAACACTCCCCGGAGGGGCCGGCGGCACGGCGGAAACGATCAATTGATAGCCTTTGCCGGGCGCGTTGGTTTTCAACTCGGCCAGGAACGCGCGATTGTTGCTCTCCGGCGCGGATAACACGAGGGGTTCTTCGGTGTTGTTGGTAATGGTCACAACCCCGGACGCCGTTTCCGCGTCGGGTGGAATATTCAGGACAGCCATCGGCGGGTTGAGATCAAAGGGCCTATAAACGGTGCCCTTGAGTTGAAGGAACACGGTGGGCTGGTTGGTGATATTGCAGGTGACCGTCACCTGTTTGAAGACCGGGCCGTTATAGTTGGCGGTATTGAACTGGATCGGGATGCTGCCCGTGTTGCCGGGCTCCACTTGTTTTGTCCAAGCACCGGCTGTGGTGCAACCGCATTGCGGCTGCACGGTGTTAAGGACCAGCAACCGGTCCCCCGTGTTGGTAAACACATAAGTGTACTTGACCGGCTCCCCGGCCTTGGCGCGGCCAAAATCATGCACCGGCGTCTCAAACTGGATTTTGGGGCCGAGCGCGTTGGTGGCTGCCGCCGCGGCCGCCGGGGCAGCCGAGGTCTGTCGCGCGCCGACGACGGCAGTGCCCATAGTCATAAGCCCAACCGCCAAAGCCAAATGCTTCATCAGTATATTCATAAATCGTATCGAATGTATATTATCTCAAATTACGGGGCCTGTGAAAAGCTCATTTTCTCACAGATCAAGCTTCCAAGCTTCCCCCCACACCTTTCACCGCGGGACATCGCGGAGAACCGGCAGTTCAAGGATCTCTTCGAGGTCTGGCTCGAAGGGGACCATTACAAGTGGCGCGCCATGCGCTTCAACGGTGTGGCCGAGCGCTACTGCACCGGTCAGGCCAAGCCCTTCGAGAAGTTCCAGGCCTGGGCGGCGACGGTCCCGCACACGGTGCGCAACCCGCTCTACCACTGGACCCACCTCGAATTGAAGCGCTATTTCGGCATCGCTGAATTACTCGACGAGGAGAGCGCAACCCGCATCTGGAAGAAAGCCAACCAGCAACTGGCGACGCCGGAACTGACGGCCCAATCCATGATGCCTTCCGAATCGTTCGGGTTGGTGTAGCCGAACCGCATGAAATGTCCGTCCGGCACGGAATCCATCAGCCACAAACCCGAACGCGGCGGCCGTTCGGAAACGCGGATGACCCCTTGAATCGGACGGCTGCCGCTCTTGGCAAATGCTCCGAGACTTTTCTCCTCAATCGTCGTAACTCCGCCGGCAAGATTGCCCGGCGACGTGGACCACCGCCGCACACTTTTGCAGTAGGCTTCGGCTTTGTCGTATGTCGCTTCAAGTTGTTGGCACGCCTCGTCGTTGGCCGCGCGTTGGAGCAAAACTTTTTTCAACCTGATCTGTTCGACGACTTTTTCAAAGATGGCCGAGCCACCGGCATCCACGAGCTGATCGAAAAATCGTCCGACGACCGGATTACCCGCGCGGCCGGAAGTGCCGTCCGAGCCGCCGCATTCGCATCCGATAGTCAGGTTCGCAAGACTCATGGCGACGCGTGGCACGTCCTGACTGATGCGCTTCTTCATCGCGCGAACAATTTCTTTTCCCTTCGCGATGCTCCGGCTCGTGCCGCCGATGTACTGAATCAAAAACTTTCACTCAGGCGACCAGAATTTTCCACGCTGTCGGCGAGGCGCGCGGCCTGCGTGTATTCGCAGCCGAGTCCACCCTCGACGACCTCTTCGCCGTGGTCGCGGACAAGTTCCCCATATCCCCCGGCCGCACCCTGATCAGCGCCCGCCGCCCGGTCGCCAGGTTCCAACAACTGACCGCCTCCGAAAAGGCCCGCCTGCTGGTCTGGATCGACTGGACCCAGCAGCACCTGCCCCTCCGGAAATGAAGCGGCGTAGTTCAAGACAGCGCCCCTTCGATCATCTTCAGCCACTCGTTGAAGCTCTCGCCCCTGGTGAGGCTCAACCCATAACTGTGTCCGAGGCGGAACCAGGCGACGGATTCCTTCAAGCTTATCGGTTGTGGTTTGGCCTTTGGGCGTTCCGCTTCGCTGGACCGCGTGAGGCAGAGTTTCCCGTCGTTTCCAAGGCTCAGGTGATTGGGAACGGTCAACTGGCCTGGATTGTCATACCGCAGTACCGGGTACAGGACCACCCGGTTAGAACTAGAGGGTTCCGCCGTCTTGCGTTTTCCGTTTTGTGTTTTGGTGCGTTCGTCATGGTCGGAACTGTTCCCTGCATCCAGCCACGCCGGCAAACCTGCAACACTGCCTGGCTGGGCTGCGCGACGTCGTGTCCAGTACCGATGGCCTCATGCCGGTAGGGATCAAATGGCCGGCCCAGGCAATCATCTGATTGAATGTCGTGGCGACTCAGAAGATGGAGCAACTGATGAGAAATCAGGTGTGGATATGCAATCATAGCTCCATCCTTTCTCTTGGTTCATCTGCGTCGGTCGTTACCGCCGCACCTCCCGCGCCCCGGTCACTTTCCTGACCCGCCTGCCCGTTCCCAAACGCGGTGACACTTGTCCCGCCTCGGCAAGTGGCAGGCACTCAGATTGGCAACCGCTCAGCAAGAGGTGCCGGACGCAGGCAGGAACGCGCTGGCAGGCGCGCTCCTGCCCCGCGCACGGTTAACTGACCTTCACTTCGATTTGTTTCGGACGGGCCTTCTCGCTTTTGGCCAGGTGTACGCGCAGCACGCCATCCTTGAACTCGGCACTTCACGTTATCCAAGTGGCTTGCCCTGGAATCAGAACTGGCCTACAAGCCGCCCTTTTCCGGTTCCGCAAATTTGCGTAAGAATGGTGGACGCTGAGGGATTTGAATCCCCGACCAAGCGATTATGAGT